>VAPH01066695.1_pt1 | contig 88433 bp, 71 predicted proteins | sample 3393861 | NCBI WGS metagenome assembly VAPH01 (sample SAMN08290439, study PRJNA428436) | hydrothermal vent metagenome | isolation source: Deep-sea hydrothermal vent chimney | place: Atlantic Ocean: South-mid Altantic Ridge | reverse complement strand
CTTCTGTGGTGTCCCGCGACGGTGTTGCCGTGCTTGACAAGGACCAGGCCATTGCCTGCGCACGGCGCCTGGTCGCGAAACACCACAGCAACGCTGAACCCGTCAATACTAAGTTGTTAGACCACTGGTAACCCACATGACACAAACGTAAATGGATAAATCAACGCATGGCTAAACAAAGAAAAATGAACAAGGAACGCTTACGACTGGAACAGCAGCACAAGGGCGAGGCAAACTGGCGGCTTTGGGGGCCTTACCTGTCCGAGCGTGCCTGGGGCACGGTGCGTGAAGACTACAGTCCACACGGTACCGCCTGGGAATACTTCGACCACGACCAGGCGCGCTCGCGGGCCTATCGCTGGAACGAAGATGGCCTGGGCGGGATCTGTGACGAGCAGCAACGACTGTGTTTCGCCCTGGCACTGTGGAACGGGCGTGATCCAATCCTCAAGGAACGCATGTTCGGACTCACCGGTAATCAGGGCAATCACGGTGAGGATGTCAAGGAATACTACTTCTACCGTGATGCCACACCCAGCCAGAGTTACCTGCGCTTTCTTTATAAATACCCGCAACAGGCGTATCCCTACGCCCGGCTGGTAGAAGAGAACAGCCGGCGGCAACGGACGCAGCCATCGTTTAACCTGCTCGATACCGGGGTGTTTGAACAGAACCGCTACTGGGATGTAGAGGTCTTCTACGCCAAAGCGTCGCCTGCTTGCCTGCACATCCGTATTGATGCACATAACCGGGGGCCGGAAGCTGCACAACTACACCTGTTGCCGACCTTGTGGTTCCGCAATACCTGGTCGTGGTCAACGGAACAGACGAAAAAACCCGTGCTGCGCAACATTGACCCGCCAGCGGGGGCTGCCTGGGCCGTGGTGGCCGAGCATCCCGAACTGGGCAGGTATTTCCTGTATGGCGCGCAGCCCGCAGCCGGTCTTTTTACAGAAAATGAATCCAATGCCAAACGTCTCGGATGGGGCGCCAACCGCACACCTTATGTCAAGGACGCCTTCCACAACCGTGTGATACAGGGTGATGAAACCGTGGTTAACCCCGCGCGCGCTGGCACCAAGTTTGCTGCCTGGTCAGCGTTACAGGTGGCGGCCGGGTCTGCTGCACAACTTGATCTGGTGTTAAGTTCAGAAGCACTCGAAAAACCCTTTGCCAACAGTAACGCCCTTTTTTCGACCCGCCAGTCGGAGGCCACGGTATTTTATGACGAGCTCCTGCCTGAGGCCAGACCGCAAGACCATTACATCCTGCGCCAATCGTTGGCTGGCATGATCTGGTCCAAACAGTTTTTCCACTATGACGCCGCACGCTGGCTGGATGGCGACATTCAACCGCCACCGCCCGAACGTCAGGACCCCGGGGCACGCAACACCCAGTGGCGGCACCTGCGCGCGGCCGATATCATTTCCATGCCTGATACCTGGGAGTATCCATGGTTTGCCGCCTGGGATCTGGCCTATCATTGCATCGCCCTGGCACTGGTCGATGTGGATTTTGCCAAACACCAGATCGAGCTCATGCTGAGCGAACGTTACCTGCACCCCAACGGTCAGATCCCGGCCTACGAGTGGGCCTTCAGCGATGTCAATCCGCCAGTGCACGCCATGGGTGCCCTGAAGGTCTTTCGGGCCGAGCGGGTACAACGCGGGACGGGTGACCGGGATTTTCTGCAACGTATTTTCCACAAATTACTGCTTAACTACGCCTGGTGGATCAACCGCAAGGACATAGCGGGCCTTAATCTGTTCGAGGGTGGTTTTCTTGGCCTGGACAACATCTCCGCCTTTGACCGCAGCAACCTGCACCTGCCACCGGGCTGGTTATTCAAACAGGCGGACGCCACCGGCTGGATGGCGATGTTTTCGCTCAACATGACCATTATGGCGCTCGAACTGGCGGTTGATGATCGTGACTATGAAGGCATTGCCATCCAGTGTTACGAACAGTTTCTGGCCATCGCCGATGCCATTGCCGGTGGCAGCAATGGCATCTCGCTGTGGAATGATGACAAGGGATTCTTTATGGACCTGTTGGTTCGCCTCGAAAACGGTAAACCCGTCGAGCATCGTTACATCGAGGCTTATTCATGGGTCGGATTGATCCCGTTGTTCGCGACCGAAATTATCGATGAACGTCTGTTGAAGAACGCACCCCGTTTTCGGGATATGCTGTCCCAACACAAGGGCGGATTGTTTCAGGGGCACACGATCTGCCACTGCCCTCATTTGCAGAACGACCGGGGTGAACGCTTACTGGCGCTGGTGGATCATACCCAATTACCGAAAATACTCGAGCATCTTCTCAATGAAAGCGAATTCCTGTCGTGCTACGGCGTACGCAGTGTCAGCCAGGTGCATGCGCACCAGCAAACGGTAGGCTGGATTCCGGGTCGGGATCAACCGGCAACCATTGAATACAGCCCGGGTGAATCCACTACGCCGATGTTTGGCGGCAACTCCAACTGGCGTGGCCCCGTCTGGATGCCTACCAACTACTCACTGGTGCAGACACTGGAAAAATACCATCGCTTCCTGGGGCCAAACTTTCGTGTGCGTGTTGCCTGTCTTGGCAATGAGAAACACAACCTGCAGGAGATCGCCACTTTGGTGGCGGAACGTCTGGTGGACCTCTATCGTCAAGATGACAAAGGTATGATTCCGGCATTGCGCTATGACAGCCCTTTTCAACACGACCCCCACTGGCAGGACCTGTTTTTGTTCTACGAATATTTTCACGCCGAGACCGGCCAGGGACTCGGCGCGGCACACCAGACCGGCTGGACAGGGTTACTGGCAAACCTCGTCATGCGCCGCTACCGGAAAGATATTACACCATGGTGTGGGCTGGATACCGGTGAGAAGGCATCGCCCATCGATGAAATGGCGTAGGCCGGTCAGGATATTTGAATATATTCAGGGTCAGGGAACAATACTTACGACTATCTCGAAACAATTGTTCCCTGACCTCGGGGATGGTTTAAATTATAATGCCAGCTTAATAGTGAACTTCCATGTCACTCTCTTTTTTGGACAGATTTTCAGTCACCATCATTTCCAGTAAATGAGACACCGCCATGACATTTTCCTGAATTTCCGGAACTGTCATCTTTCTGTCGGCATTTTTCTTGTTGAGTTCAACCAGAATTTTTTTCATTAGCTTTAAGTGCTTCAGTCGAGCAGCAAAAGCCTCGTTCTGCGTAACATTCTTGTTATGTGAAGTTACAAACGCTTGCTTGCACTGTTGCAGGTCTACTTTCAACGAGGAAGAATCCGCACTGACGGTACCGCCAAAGATCGCCATCAGCATGGAAATAAAAAAAACAATCGGTAGTCTTTTATTGTTTCTATTCATCACGATTTCTCCACTGCGTGTAGCATAAGTATAAAGTTTCAAGCCGCCTTACATCTTGTACGGCTCAAATTTCAGAGTAGCATCAATATTAAATTATTGCCAACCGATACTGTGTTTTGATACCGCGCTGTTTTTTAACCCTGTTATTTTCCATTTGGTTAATTCCGGATATATTTTTTATTCGGCTATTTAATGATAATTGCCGTTATAGTTTTCCCGGATAATGATACCTGAACTCAGGGAAAGGTTCGGCTTCGGGGAGCAATGTTTACTAATATCCGGAAATGATAATCCTCTGGCCCGGTTTATTTATTGTTCCCGGGTTGCAACGTGAATATCTTCCCCAGGGTGCTGCGAATTTGCTGTAGTGTCAGGTGTTCTGCATCAATTGAAGGGTCTTCCCACTGTTCACAAATCAGCTGTGTCACCTCGGCTTGCCGGGGTGAACGTAGATATAAAATAGTGGCATAAACATCTGCGGTGGAACCGGAAGCGAGCATTATCCGGTTGGATGCGTAGAGATGCGGTTTGAGCATGACATCTTCTTCGGTCCATTTAACACTGTAAACGTTGAATCTGTCTGCCTGTATTGTTTGAGGTTTTGCTTGTGGATTGCGCACTTCCAGCCTGCAATTTGGATAGTACTGATCATACAGCTCGTCAGACACCACCCGACCGTTTTGTAAATAAACGCTCGCCTTTTGCCCTGGTATTGTCAACATTTCGTGAAGCGTCAACACCCATCCGGCTCTCAGGGTTTCTGTGCTTGTATCAGGCCCTGACTGCAGACCCGTCTGACATCCATAGAGCAGAAACATAACAAACAGAACAAACCCGTGTTTCATATTATGTATCACCTCACATTAATTCAATAATCAATAACCCGGCCAAATACATATTATAATTCTTAAAGCCCTGTTTAGCTACGATTGAATACGAATAAACATTATCAATATTTGTGAATATCAGTGTATTTGCTGCTATCTCTTTACAGGGCATGTTCCCGGCAAGCTGCCGGCAACAGAGAAAATATATACCGTGAAACACGGACCGCTCTGGAAATGCCGGGTGTTGAAGCACAGATGTCCAAAAGGAATATCCCGGATGCAATAAAGAATTATATATGCAGACGTGTCGAAAAATCCTTCCCCCGGACTTTGAGCCTGTTGTAAAAGAACCGGCATCAAAATACCTGTCGGATCCTTACACTGCCGGCGTCATACACTTATTACCCGACTAACTATAATACTAAGGTATGTATCCGAAGGGTGTTCAAAGGCAAGCGAGGCACGCCTCGAAAAATGACCGGAATTTATGCCTGCATCACGGATGGGTTGCTGAGTAATATAATGCTGAATCTGGATCCACGATAAATAATTATGGCCACAGATACCACTAAATGTGACTGCCCTTGATCACAACTGATCACAATCCGGGAACAGGAGAATACTAAGTGATTGATTTATATGGCGTCCCCTAGGGGTTTCGAACCCCTGTTGCCGGGATGAAAACCCGGTGTCCTAGGCCTCTAGACGAAGGGGACTCAACGGAGCCGAAAATTACCTGAAATATGTAGTACTGTCAAGCTTGCTTCTATAAAAAAAAAACCATAACCTCCTATCAGGACAGTCAAAATAGAAAATTATCATAATTATTGACAAGGACTTTAGCGGTCGTGCCTTTCAGATTTACCGAAATTATTTTACTGAACTATCAGGCATCCTGATCGCCTCATGTTTCGCATACTATGCTGAATAACACTCAATCTCATAAATCAGAAAACATAGCACTAATTGTCACAATTACGGCTATTTTTATAATGTATGTATTAACCATCAGGGAAGGCCATAACTGGGGGGGGGATTTTGCGCTTTATTTAAAACATGCATTGAACCTGCTGGATGGAAGAACTTACTCAGATACCGGCTATATTGTTAACCCGGCTGAACCATGGATATCGCCTGCAACCTACCCCCCCGTTTTTCCGGCATTACTGGCATTATTCATTAAATTTTTTGGGTTCAGTCTTTTTTATATCAAGATATATCTCATCCTGATATTTTGTCTTACTCTATTGATTTTTCACAGAATTTTACTCGATAAAGTTAATACTCCATCAAATCGTATTCTAATTATACTGATTTCAGGGGCAAGCCCCTGGTTTGTTGAAATCAAGGATCATATTTTATCCGAATTTCCTTTTATGCTGTTTATGTTTTTCTACCTTTTCCTCACTGAAATATATATAAGAAAACACGACGAATACAGCCTGGGGAAAAAACTGCTTTATGGTGTATTTATTGGCCTGATCGGGTACCTTGCATATGGTTGCAGGGGTGCCGGGATAGTTCTCATTCCAGCTTTCTTTTTATCTTTTATTATCTACAGACGAAAAATTGATACCGGACTGGTCGCAGCCATTATTGTCTTTTCATGCTTCTATCTGTTGCAAAACCAGTTTCTCAGTACTTATGACTCATATTCAAACATTGAAATTGAGCAATCCAGCCAATCTTCTGAGCCAGGGCTTAATTTGCTCGAAAGAATTCATTTCAATACGTTCTACTACATAAAGGTTGTAAACCGATACTGGGATAATGACTTTAGTATCTATTTCAGGATATTAACAATTGTAGTTACCAGCTTCCTGACCTTCCTCGGGTTTTACTCGCTGATAAGAAAGCCCAATTCTACCGAGATAATAAGTATCTCATATATATTTTTATTACTAATTGTCCCTTTTCTTCAGGACAATCGCTACCTGCTACCTGTAATACCTCTTTATATAATGTATATTTTCAGGGGGCTGGAGTCGTTAACTACGGGTCACCTTAATAACAAGCCTGTTTTAGCACAAGCAGCCCTTGTGGTTATTATTGGCATCTCATACGCAGGTAATTTTTCTACTCATAATTTTGATACATTCAAATACGGTGTTGAGACATCAACATCAAAAGAAATGTTTCAGTATATAAAAAATAAAACAGATGAAAATGCTATTATTATTTTTTTAAAGCCGCGGATTCTTGCACTATATACCGATAGAAAATCGATGGCTTATAGCACCGATATCGCTCTTGAGGCCCAATGGAAATATATCAGGAAAATTAAGGCAGGCTACCTGCTTACCATTGATACCAGGAATCTCAAGGATTATAAAAATTATAAAGATCTTATTATGATAAAAAAAGATGAGCTTTCACTGGTATTTTCAAACCGTAATTTCAAACTTTACCGAATTCTGCAAGACAAGTAATTGCCAAAAGATGTAGCATAAACCCGTTTCAAAAAATACCCGGGCGTGCTGAATAATTAATTATTTTGTAAATAATTTCTCCAGCCAACACCAGGCAAAAGCAGATGTGCTGTATAAATAGTAAAACTGGTGATATAACATCCCCATCAAAGAGAACAACAGTCCTTTTCTTTTATAGAACAAAAGAAATAACTCGGCATTAATTAATATTGCTGTAAAAAATAATAATACAGGCACCCACCAGAGTGTTATATCGATTACCAGCAGTATAAGTGATGAAAAAAACAGGCAGCCAGCAATTGCCCTGAAGCGTTCTTTACGTCCCACGTTTAAATCATTAACTATTCCTGTGCTGGCAAGCATCAACCTTGACCAGGGTATCGCACGACAGAAGATCTCTGTATGCAGCAGGTTTACCAGCCTCCACTCTTTTAAATGCGTACTTTGCATTTCAGGAAACAATAAAATCCTGCCGCCTTTTTTAATTAGTCGGTAGCCCAGTTCGATATCCTCAATAGAGGGCCTTTTGAACATTTCAACATCAAAACCATCAACCTCCAGAAACTCTTTTTTACGCACAGCCCCGCACCCGGACCAGAAAGTAGAGGCTTCTTTCCTTCCTCTGTGATGATAAAAGTGATGCACAAGATTTTTATATTGGGAAAGAAAATTCCTGGCCGGCGGGTTTTCATCATATGATCCAAAGACAGCAACAACACCAGCATCATTCAATGCCTCATGAATGTATGTGACCGAATCATCATGAACAATCACGTCTGCATCTACAAGCCAGATCACATTACCTTCTGCTTTGCTGGCAGCCATGTTTCTGGCAGCACCCGGGCCCAACCTGCCACCGGATGGTATAACCTCCGCACCAAGGGATTTTGCAATTTCAGGGGTGTTATCAGTAGAACTATCATCAACCACAATTACTTCCAGGACATCACCACGTTTTTGCATATCAAGCAATGGCGGCAAACTTTTTTCTATGTAACCGATACCGTTATAGACGGGCATTATTACTGAAATTGATATTTCCCGCTTAACTTTATCTTGCATAAACCTGCCTATTTATATTATTTCCGGTATTACCTGTCACTACACTGTAATGATGCCAGAAAAATTATAGCCCCACCTTGAGGTTTTGGCTTATGCATGAAATATAATCACACATATAGCCTGTATTCAACGAAACCAGCCATTTCTGCCTTACCCGGTCTTCAGGAAATTAAAAGGATGATATGCCAATACTGCCTTCCAGTTCATTGATTGACAGTAAACTTGTCCCGCGCCGGTTCGTTATTGGTTTTTATTTCCTGATATGTGGATTCAGTATTCACAGACATATAGTCAACATCCTGCCCCAGTAGTTTCCGTCCAAGTAATAACCCCATTTCCACAGAATGATCTGAATTATTATACCTGAATGTACCCCCCCTGCCTGCAATATGCAGCCCATTAAAATCTTTCAGGTATCTGTTAATCACTTCAAGATTGCTGGTATAACTCATATCATAGACTGGATAAGTTTCTTTTGTCCTTACTATAGAGGCCCCCTCTACTTCCTCATCCTTAAGAAAATTAAGCTTGTCGACCAGATCTCTTACACATCGTTTCTCTATTTCATTGTCTGACATATTCCATATGTCATCACCATCTGAACAGAAACACTCAAGTACCAGGGATGTATGGTCATCATCGGGGACCATATCCTTGCTCCAGTTCTTGGGCTCATGCATCCTGCCGAATATAATGTCCGAGTCCTGTATATACAGCCATGTATCCAGAGAAACCTGCTTTTTCTTTACCATCACATTTACTGTAATCAGGTCACGAAACTCAAGACTATCTGCAACTTTTTCCACTTCTTTATTACAGGCTGGTTTCAGAATTTTTGTTAAAATTCCTAACGGGATCGTTGAGACAATATCAGTTCCACGAATACTTTGCTCAACCCCATCTTTTATATATGTTACTTCATAATCATTATCAGCATGTTTGACAACACCGATAACCGTTGACTCAAGGTGTATTTTGTTGCCAGTCTTTATTATATCTTCAGCCATTCTTTCCGGCACACGCATAAATCCATATTGAGGGTACATGAATTCATCAATCAGACTGGTTATCTGTGTTTTTTTGTTACTGGTCAATGCCTCTTGTACAACCGTCCATATTGACAGGCCCTTACTTCTCTGCGATACCCAGTCCGATGAAAGCTGGTCACAGGGGCGCCCCCAGACTTTTTCTGTATACTGCCTGAAAAACATCTCATATAGCTTGCTGCCAAACTGGGCAGTATAGGCTTCTTTCATATTTGTTACCGGCTTTTTTATAATGGCCTGTTTTAGCATTGCCCAAAAAAATGCCAGGCCGGCATGAATTATTGTCAGGGGTCCGGTTTGCTTAAGGATATCGCCAAAACGTATTGGATAGTAAAAATATTTACCGCTATAGAATATACGGCTGATACGCGCTACCATCACCAGTTCACCTTCCATTAGCCTTCTGAACCACTGGTTTAACTCTTCATTTTTGGAAAACCATCTGTGGCCACCTAAATCAAACCTGTAACCGCGGTCTTCTATCGTTCTGCATAATCCCCCGACAAAATTATTTCTCTCCAATACAGTTACCTTGCCTCCATTCAAACTTACCTCATGTCCGGCAGCAAGTCCGGCAGGGCCAGCGCCTAAAATAATGGTGTGCTCAGCTGGCTTCATTATGCAGACCTCTTGTTTCTGATAGATACAATGCTGTTATAAACCACGCTAAGAATCTGGCATAAGATATAGATAAACACGAAAATTATAATACCCCCTATAATACTGCCCATCAGACTAACAGAATAACCCGGCAAATAATTACTCAAAAGTTTGGCGTGATAACTTTCGTCTGCCGTGCCGCGAATAACCAGCCAGTTCGTCATCACAATCAACCCTAATGAAAATAAGCTCCCCAGGGCAAGTCCAAGTGAATGCCCCCCGATATTTAATGTGATCCCTTCAAGATCTGACTCTTTCAATGTGGGCGATTGCAAATATTCATTTACCTGGTCATAAATAGTTCGGGCATATATTCGATATATTATTGCACCTGACACTCCACCCAGAATAGAACCCCATAAAAGACCCATCCAGGCGCCAACACTACTCACTTCATATCCTGGCAGGAATATTCCAAGTAAATTAAGCAAACTGTATGTATCTGCAGTAACACCTGCCGATAATGCAATTTGTGTGAGAATAAAAAATGAGGATCCTCCAATAAATGCCATAACAAGCGCAAATAAACGTACATTCAGTTTTATCGTTGCATGTACCAGATCATCATCAATCCTGATATCATTTTTTTGTGTATTATTTTCCATGACAATTAATTTATCCGCCCCCAGTAGTTAGTCTGCCATCATCCGCCACCATAAAGATCGTATTACAACCAGGCCTATATACAGATAGTGCATCAGATTCCATAATACCGCCGTACAAAACCCTGCCAGCAAACCCAGACCTCCGGCATATCCCATCCCCACCAGGCTACCTGTCCAGGTTACACTGTACCCTGGAAAATATTTTGCCAATTCCTTAAGGTTGACACCCACGTAAGGGTCGCCAGCAGTACCTGTAATTAACAACGTAGCTGTCAAAACAAAAAGTAAAAGCGCAAATACCACACCTACGGCTATTGACAGTGCCAACACATCCATTCTGGCAAAACCTACCATTAACACAGCTTTATCAGCATCAGCCTGAGTTCGCATATTTTTTCCTTAATCTACAAGAGTCACCAACAATAGGGTCATTATTATATTATTTTTATTTTCAACTTTACTTTATACTAAATACATAAGAATATAAAAGCCATACATAATATCCGGGCCCGGAGGGATTTATTCCTGGGTTACAAAGAATTGATAGCAATAAAAGTATAATCCTGATATCAGCAACCATGATTCCCAGGTACAAGTCCAAAAGACTTCTTTGACCTCATATACATAATTTCAATATAATCAATGGGATCTTTATATTTTTAGTCGGGTTATTTGTACATTACAATTAGATTACGCAGTATATTTGCTAGTATTCAACCTTACAGGGGCTACAATCCGGTTAAGCACAATGTGTTGAAGAAAATATATTATACATGGCTTTCCTGACGAGATATTAACACCAACAACATTTGACTCAATATCCCGCATGCGCAATAATTATTAAAAACATAATTGAAACAGTCTATTATAATATATATGACGTAATTTGCTACACATGTTTTATACCCTGGATATATTATATTTCAGGCTGGAAAACTGATCAATACCAGGCTTTTGGAGCTCTTAATGCGAATATATCTTGCCGACCTTGGACACAACCTGCTGACATACAGTTCAGATACATTTCCCCTCGGTATTGCAAATATCGCGTCGTATTTACAAAAGTATTTCAGTTCTCCTGAAAATATTGATATCAGCCTTTACCGCGAACCCCAGGAACTTAAAGCGGCGATAGACAATGCTCCGCCTGATGTGCTGGGGCTGTCTAATTACGCATGGAATGAAGAACTGTCCATCCATTTTGCGGAATACCTGAAACACCGCCACCCTGAATCCCTGATTTGTATGGGGGGGCCCAATTACCCTCTCACTGGGAACGTTCAGGAATCATTCTTGCGCGGGCTTAAGAACGTTGATGCCTATGCCAACGGCTCTCCCTATGAAGGAGAACGGGCATTTCTGAACTTGATGCAACGCTATGCCGAGGTTGGCAACAAACTGCCTGGCATATTTGAGGAACCGATTCCTGGTGTTGCCTGGATAAATCCCGCCGATGACAGCTTTCATGCCGCCACTGAGACAGAAAGAATAAAGGACCTCGATGATATCCCGTCCCCGTATCTTAACGGCATGCTGGATCCCTGGTTCGAGACCAGCTATTTCCCTCTCATGCAAATTACACGCGGTTGTCCATTTACCTGTACTTACTGCAACTCGGGGGTAGATAACAATAATCGCGTCTATGCGCATTCAATCGAAAACGTAAAACAGGATTTACTGTATATAGCAGAAAAAATAAAGCCTGAGGTGGCCTTATGCTTTGCAGATGATAACTTCGGTATGTTTAAGCGTGATGAAGAAATTGCAGATTTTATCGCCTGGCTACAGGATAAATATAACTGGCCACGTTATGTACGAACGACTACCGGAAAAAATAATGGCTCAAGAATTGTTCGGGTTATGCGTAAAACACGTGGCGCAATGCCAATGACTGCTGCTGTTCAATCAATGAACCCTGAAGTACTAAAAAATATCAAGCGTTCTAATATAAAGCTGGAAACATTTCAGGAACTTCAGTCTGAGCTCAAAAAGCAAGGTATGCAGGCATACGGGGAATTGATTCTAAGCCTTCCCGGAGAAACCAAAGAAACTTTCATGCATTCGATAAGAGACCTTCTCGACACGGGGTCAAGTCGTATTTCTGCCCATCAACTCATGCTGTTACACGGCTCTGAAATGGCCACGCCTGAAAGCCGCGAGAAATATGGCTTGAAAACACAGTTTCGGGTAGTCGCCAGAAATATTGGTAATTACACTGGTATACCCATCATCGAGGTCGAGGAGATGGTGGTCGATACACCCACATTCCCTTACAAGGACTATCTGGATGCCCGGGTTTTTCATTTACTACTAACGATTTATTATTATGAAGGCAATTTTGAAGAAGCATTTCAGTTTGCACAGCAAAACGGTGTGAAGCCATATGATCTGATCGTCATATTACAGCAGTTGCTTAATGATGCGCCCCGAAGATTTCAGCAAACCATTCAGGATTTCATCAAGGAAAGCAATGAAGAACTGTTCGACAGCCGTAAAGCTTGTATCAGTTGGGCTCGTGAACATTATGACCAGCTTGTTGATGGGGCGTTGGGTGGTAATTTACTAAGCAAATACTCGATGTTAGGCCGGTTTTTCGTCACCCAGGAATCGCTCACTTTTCTTCACCTGGCAATCAGGGAGGCCATCGCTGAAAAAGGCAGGGTTGTTAATGAAGAAGAACTCGATGATGTAATAGAGTATCTGAGTAAAGTACTGTTACATTCACCTTTTACCAAATCAGTTGCAGAGGAAGTTGAATGGGATACGGTTTATGATATCGAAGCATGGGCTAACGATCATTACTCTAAACCACTTAATAATTACATGTCAAAAACAAGTACCTTGTATGCCTTTGTTGACCCTGAGCGCAGGGCATTGATAGAAAATAAAGTGAAAATGTTTGGCGACCATCCTTCCGGTCTTGGTAAATTTACCCGGACCATGTTTGCTCGTGACTTAAGACGCAAGATATCATTAACAAAAAATACATAGTAGTCAATCACCTTACCAGGCACTTCTAATGGAAAAAGAAAATCATCCTCTATTATCTCTGATTATGCCCTGTTACAACGAGGAAGATCTGATCGGCTATACAATCCCGCGACTCGTTCAGGCCTTTTTACAAAGTGGCTACCCATTGGAGCTGGTTGCCTGTGACAACGGCTCTTCTGATAAAACAGGGAAGTTAATTCAGGAATTTGTTGCCCAAGGATACCCCATTATATTTCACCGTATTGAGGTTAACCAGGGTTATGGTAATGGCGTGCTCGAATCCATACAGTACTGCAGGGGGCCGATAATAGGTATTATCCCGGCAGATGGCCAAATCGATGCTGAAGATGTGGTACGCGTCTACGAATCTGTTTCCCGATCCAATAAACCAATGCTGGGGAAGGTTTTTCGCCGTTTTCGCCTGGATGGTGCATGGCGCACTTTAGTTTCATCTTTTTATAACCTGTTTATGTTGGCACTCTGGCCAAAAATCGGATCTGCAGATGTTAATGGTAGCCCCAAACTTATGCATCGTGAAGTTTTTGAGGCAATGAAGCTTGAATCAAGAGACTGGCTTCTTGATCCGGAGATAATGATAAAAGCAGGCTATATGGGTATACCGGTTATCGAAATGAACGCATTTGCCCGCATGAGGGAACACGGCGAATCGCATGTACAGGTTACCACTATCTGGATGTTTATTTCGACTTTGCTCCGGTTCAAATTCGGAAACAAACTGAAAAACTGGCGTAAAGCATACACTGAATCCCGGCAAGGGAATAAAAACTCCTGAACACCGCAGAACATATTTTTAACCAACTGAAAATTCAAAAATAATAATCGAAAATTGTGTCTTTACGTTTTCAACTCCCGTCCCGGATTGATTATAAACCTGTAAACACCACACTATTTATACCGTAACACGATATGCAATATCATTACCTTTGGCATACCTGAATTACCATCCCTCTCACGGCCCTTCAATTCGTTACTCATAATAGGGTCTTTCAATACCCGTATGAACTATTAACGAAGGTATGCAAATTAAACAACAGCTTATGGGAAAAGCCATGAACAGTTGGCTTGGCGAATACTTCATCCTGAGGAAATTCCGACAGTTATCTACCCCTCCCCCTCTGGAAAATAACTCAAACTATGACGACTTCAGGGTATTTTTATATTGCATTACAATTGAACACTTGAGATCATTTAATATACATATTAAATAGTTTGTCAACGAATCAGGATCGTTTTACGAGTGATACCAGCTTATGGATAAGTTAATCAATAATAATAAAATAAGAACACCCCGCAGTATTACGATACTTCTTGTTGTTTTTACATTCAGTTTTTCCGGCTGTTTTGATAATAAACAGGGGGGCAATGTTACCCCGCAGAGTAACCCCGGGCCACAATCACCCGTTAATTTTCAAGCAGTATCAGATGTGGTGAGTACCGGTCTGAACACCCCGGTAAATATCAATATTCTGGCCAATGATTCGGGCTTTTCAAATATCAACGTAAGTTTGTTAACAACTCCCACGCTGCCTTCAAGAGGAAACGTAATCATCAATCCGGATCTTACAATCACATATTCACCTGCTAGCGGTTTCTCCGGTACTGATACTTTTTCCTATACAGTTAGCAGTAATACCGGATCAACCTCATCAGCCAACGTCACAGTTTCAGTTAATTGTTCGCCTGGATGCCTGAAAAAAGTGATTGTCAGCTGGGATCAAAACCCCGATCCGGCAGTGACTACATATAACGTTTATCATGGTACAAAATCCGGTGTCTACACAGATCGCTATCAGGTACAATCTGCTACATCAATCACCGTCATGCTGCCAAGTGGTCAACATGTCGTCGCAGTGTCATCGGTTGACTCAAATGGCATAGAGTCACCTTTCTCAACTGAACAAGCCTTTACCGTCCCTTAATACAGGAATTGTCTGTTTAATACAGGCTAACAGTATTAAACAGGTTTTTGTGACTACCCTCACAATTTCCCTCTTCTTTTATGCTATTGCCAGGTAATGCTGCCGCAATGTGATTGATTTCACGATTTCCACTCCTGTTTTGTCGATATATTAACTACACAAAATATTAACGGACTACGGAGCTATATCAATTGAGTGACACTATTAAATTCTACACAATCCTGAGTCTGGTTATTGCCAGTATTGCAATGACAGGCTGTGGTGGTGGTGGTGGTGGCTCCGTACCGAATAACAACCCTGATCCTGACCCTCCACCTAAAAATGTCGCACCTGCTATTACAGGCGCTCCCAGCATCAATGTAACGGCAGGCCAGACTTATAGCTTCACACCTACCGCTACCGATGCCAATGGGGACAGCCTTACTTTCAGTATTTCAAATAAACCCGCCTGGGCGACATTCAGTACTGTGTCCGGCAATCTTACCGGCTCTCCGGTAAACAGTGATGCCAATACCTATAGTAATATCATCATTTCAGTATCAGATGGAATTGCTACCACTGCCCTGGCATCATTCAATATCACCGTTAGCCAGGCTGCCGCAACAAAAAATGTAACCATTTCATGGAATGCCCCCACACTCTATGCCGATGGGACTACAATTGGGCCAGGTGAAATTGGCGGCTTCAGGGTCTATCAGGGAACCTCATTAAGCAATCTTAGTGCAGTAGTGGATGTTAATAATCCAAACACATTATCATTTCAGTTCACAAACCTGGTATCAGGGTCATATTTTTTTGCTATAACAGCATATAATTCCGCTGGTGTGGAAAGCAGCTTATCTGGCACTGTTAATGTCAATATCTAAATAGATAGTCAAATAGCCTGACACTCGATTATTCATACAAGCCTTATACATTGCCCGCCAGGAAAATCCGGGGGTTTTCAACCCTATCAACAGGAATCCTGTAACTATATATATTTACACACCGTCTTTTCCTGTACAGTATCAGGTATCTCTCTTACCACAAAATATTCTAACAAGCCGAATAATCGCTGACCTTTATTTGGCACAGGGATTATTCCCGCATATATTATGTGTTAAAACACCCGATCAGAATATTCAAGATAAACCTTGGTCACAAGGACACCAGAGGCCGTGTCCGTCTCTTTTAATTCAGATGATCACTCTTACAGGGTACCGAACTGAGTTTTGTCTCTGCCAGGGACTCAGGGTAAAGTGTTACATAAATTACCCGGTACTACCCCAGATCGAAGAAATGACCTCAATTTCCCGGCCACCTCGCTGCGCATACCCGGGAAATGCATGATCCTCTTTGTATTTACTCAATCCTTATATACCGGCATAATGTTTCCTGTAATATTTGACGTCCATCTTACATGCTATGCTCCTGATCGAGAATAATTCCGTTATCCCGAAATCGCTTTATTTTTAGCAAGATAATACAAACCATCCAATAAAATAATGAAATGAAAAGCCAGACCCCCAGTTGTTTTGAAAAATATAAAGACAGCACAGTTATAGTTCTTGGTGCAACCGGTTTCATTGGTCGTTGGGTGGCTCGAACTCTTTACCAGTCCGGAGCAAACCTGTATTTACCAGTAAGAAACAAGGCTTCAGCCAAACAGGTATTTAATCGATTCGATATCGATGGAAACATAATTGAAATAAATTTAGACAAAACTGAAAAATTTTTTCTCAAACTATATCGTGACATCAAACCTGCAATAACTTTTAATCTGGCAGGATACGGTGTAGACAGATCTCAACGGAATAAAACTGATGCATACCACATCAATTCTGACCTGGTTAATACCATCTGCAATTCAATATTAGAAGGGCACGATAATTCCTGGGGAGGACAAAATATTATTCATGCAGGGTCTGTACTGGAGTATGGGGACATTAGTGGGGATTTATCTGAAAACACTGTCCCCAATCCTACCACGCTCTATGGTCTTTCCAAGTTATCCGGGACTCGAAATTTAACCCATCACTGCAAAACTAATGGCATCAGGGGTATTACAGCCAGATTATTTAGTATCTACGGACCCGGAGAAATACCTGACAGACTACTGCCTTCACTCATTTCAGCTGCAAGGGGAAAAAAACAACTCAATCTTACAAAAGGACTACAGAAAAGAGATTTTACTTATTTAGGCGATGTGTCAGAAGGACTCCTGCGCCTGGGCGTTGTCAACAAACCATGTGACCCGATTATAAATCTGGCGACAGGAAAATTAATGGCAGTAAGGGAATTTATAGAGAAGGCAGCAACCCTGCTATCTATAAGCCCGGAAATGCTACAATTTGGTAGCATCCCTACCAGAACAGAAGAAATGGAGCACAATCCCGTATCCACAGAGCGCCTCCTCAAAACCATCAACTGGATTCCCGAAACCAGTGCCGAGGACGGGATAAAAAGAACCATTGCTTTCCTCAACAGCCACAATCGGCAAGCTCCTGTTTGAAAAGAAAATATTAGTATTTTATTAATATCTGGCACAGGGCCGGCTGATTTCCATCAAGAAACACACTGTTGTCCCGTTAACCTATGACGAATGTAGCTGAAATGTAAGCGGCAAGTGCGTTTCGGGCTAAGCCGCAATCCGGGCATGAAACCGGCAAGCCTGATCAAGACACGCAAAACATGCCATCCATGGCGGCTCGGCTGCCGCGTCCATGCGGCAGACGGTCTTGATCAGGCTTGCCGATTCCATGTCCTCACATTGTTATGTGCTTCATAACGTTAACGGGACAACAGTGAAAGAAACAATATTATTGTCCATATGAATTAAATATTATTTGGCAGATACAAATATTCATGTAAAATATACTAATAATTTCATGGTTATCAGAGCCTGGTTTTGAAAGCCTTAATATCATATAAAGAGAGAGTATTTTGGTACATTACAAACGTGAGACCTGTCGTGGTTGTAACGAAAAAAACCTGCATAGATTCCTCCAGCTAGGTCCACAGCCACTGGCCAATTCATTCATATCCAGCAAGAATGATTTTGATACGGAAGCATCCTACCCTCTGGATGTTTATTTCTGCAAGACATGTTCACTGGTGCAACTGCTTGACGTTATTGACCCCTCTGTCCTGTTTCGAAATTATATATACGTTACCGGCACCTCGGACACAATAGCAAAACACAACAAATCATATGCTTCTACTATTGTTGGTTATTTAAACCTTAATCAGGACAGCATGGTAATGGAAGTTGCCAGCAATGACGGCAGTCTTCTGAAATGCTTTCAATCACACAATGTCAAAACACTGGGTATCGAACCAGCGGTAAATATTGCCGAAATTGCCCGCTCGGCAGGTGTAGATACCATTAATGAATTTTTCAGTTATGAGACAGCCAGAAAAGTACGGAAATCTCACGGCATGGCGGATGCAGTAATTGGTAATAATGTTTTTGCGCATGTTGATGAAACCCGGGATTTCCTTCGTGGATACAAACATCTTCTCAAGCCAAAGGGGCTTGCATTAATTGAGGTGCCATACCTTGGTGAATTTATGGATCGACTTGAGTATGACACGGTCTATCATGAACACCTGTGTTACTTCTCTATTACTGCACTTTTAAGGCTGTGTGACGAAGTAGGATTATCTATAGTGAGAATTGATCATGTACCGGTTCACGGTGGGACAATTCGCATGTACGCGGGCAGCAAGGAGCACTATCCAGAGCACGCACAGGATGTACTCGATTCTGCTGCCGCTGAAAAAGAGGTAGGGCTGACGGACTTCTCAACATATGAAAGATTTACAAAGGATGTAATAAAACAAAAAAATGCACTGCTGGCATTATTAACCGCCATCAAGGAAAAGGGGGGAACGGTAGCCGGATATGGTGCTCCTGCAAAGGGAAATACGCAATTAAATTTCTGCGGGATTAGCACGAGTCTGCTACCCTACACAGTTGATAAAAGCCCAATGAAGGTCAACCTATACACACCTGGCATGCATATTCCTGTACTTCCAGTATCAGCCCTGCTTGAAAGACAGCCCGACTATGTACTTATACTTGCCTGGAATTTTGCCGACGAAATAATGAAACAGCAAGACGAGTACAGAAAACGTGGAGGAAAATTTATTATCCCTCTCCCGAACCCGATAATTCTGTGAGGTATAGGCAATAATGAAAGTAGTAATTCTGGCCGGTGGATTGGGTACTCGTTTGGCGGAAGAAACCGGTATACGTCCAAAACCCATGGTCGAGATCGGTGGCCATCCGATTCTGTGGCATATCATGAATAACTATGCCAGCTTCGGATTTAATGATTTTCTCATCGCCTGTGGATATAAGGGAGAAATGATCAAGGAATATTTTGCAAACTTCATCATTCATAACAGCGATTTTATTGTTGACCAAAGGGATGGCTCTCGCGAAATAGTAAGCAATAACAATGTAAACTGGAAAACGGGTCTTATCGATACAGGTTCAAATACATATACAGGAGGACGTATACTCCGATTACGTGAGTTAATCGGAGAAAAAACATTCATGGTTACATATGGTGATGGCCTGGGTAATGTTAATATCAAAATACTACTTGAATTTCACCGAAAACATGGAAAAACTGCAACTGTAACCGCTGTTCACCCCCCATCACGATTCGGAGCAATGGATCTCGATGGAGACAAGGTCAGAGAGTTTTCAGAAAAACCACAAATGAGTGAAGGCTGGATTAATGGAGGTTTTTTTGTATTTGAACCCGCTATTTTTGACCTCCTTGAAAATGACTCAACTATTCTTGAACGAAAACCGCTGGAAAAACTGGCAATGGATGGTCAGTTGATGGCCTATCACCATGATGGATTCTGGCAACCGATGGATACCATACGTGAAAAACAAATCCTGGAAGAATTGTGGAACAGCGGTACTCCTCCATGGAAAACATGGTAAAAAGAAAAGGCCCGTAATTTTTTTGGTTACCCCTTCTCGTCATTCTCAGAGCTGAAAACAAACCTTTTTTCACCTTTCAAATAGAAAAACAGGCCTGTCAAGCCGACTATTACCATAATAATTCGCCAACCTAACAGGGTCTCGGCACCTCCCTGCATACCAAACAAATTAAAGAGACTCTCAAGAGCCGCCTCGCCAACACCGATTCCTCCTGGCGTTACAGGTAGTGAATTTGCAAAATATCCCAATGGAATAAGAATTAACATTTTCATATCTGCACCAAGTGGATTAATTGACTCTGTCACAATCAATGAAACACCAACCATCAGTGACTGAAGGAAATAAGAGAGCATCAGGGCTTTGAATATAACCAGCTTATTGTCTCTATATGAGTGTACTGTGTGTAGCACTCTTTTTAATTTATCACCCAGCATAACTTTTTTCTCAATCCAGTTGAGTATTCTGCTATTTTCCAGATCATACCTGGCACCTATGAAAACGGCTATAATGATACCAACTGAAATCATAAGTGATATGCCCAGCAATCCTTTCAGAACTTTTTGAGATTCAATAATAGGTAAAAAAAATGGTGCGAGCAGTAAGGGTAAAGTCAATAATGTAAATAAGCCAATAAAACGGTCCAATAGTAGTATTGTTATCACTTCAGTTCTTTTCCCGGGATTACCTTTACTGGCATAGTATATTTTTACAAGGTCACCCCCTGTAGCTCCAGGCAAATAAGTATTAAAGAAGAGCCCGATAAAAGTTAATTTGATAGCCGCTGGAAAAGACAGGTTTAAACAGTGTGCGTTGATAAGTATTTGCATCCTTCGTGACTGAAGGACCGTCACAACAAAAAATAATATACAGGCCGCCAGCGTTAGATGCCACGCCTTGGCCAAACCAGCCAGGGACAACCAGTTTATGGAACCTGAGCTGGCCAGATAGTATAACATTCCGACAGCGAGGAGGAATCGCAGAAGTGTAAATAAATGTTTTGTTAATATTTTCAAGGCTCAGTTTTATTCCGACAAAATTGAAACTATAGCGGATCTATCTGAATTACCAATACCCGGAACGTGGAATAATATTGCTGGCACCATGATAACCCACCTATTATAACAACATCAAAATCGATTATTTTTCTTATATATCAAGCTGGCTAATTCTAGTAAATAATCCTGAATAAATCTACATATTAATAATGCCTGTCCCTATGCACTTCCACATAACACTGAAAAACCGTGTTAGTGTCCTCTTGTAAAAGTATTTGTTTCAGTCTGATTCAGGCAAACAATGGCTACCCTTCCATGTTCTTAACTTCCACCTCAGGTAGAGATAAGCATTCATTGCCGGGGAATCCAGTCTGTTTATGGTTGCGTCAGAACGAAAGTAATAGCTATCAAGGCGAGGTATTGTAGCCAGATCTTCGTTATTCCCAATCATACGAAGCTCGGTCGTAACTCCACCCCTATAACGTTGTCTGATAAAATTACGCGTGCTGTTATTATGATAGCCAAAGGGATAAGCAAAATATTCCGGTAAGCGACCCAGTCTTTCAAGAATAATCTCGTCAGATCCAATACACTCATCCTCCACACATGAAGCGCTCAATGTACGCATATCAGGGTGAGTCTTTGTATGCGATTCGATGTGAATTCCATATTTATGCAGCTTCTCTATCTCACCCCATCCCAGCATTTTAAAGCCTGGTATCCCTGTAGTTGGAGTAGGCCATTTTTTACTATTAACACTATCTGTACTAATAAAAATATGTGCATTTACTCCGTAATCCTTCAAGACTGGCAATGCATTTTTTATAACCGAATGCATACCATCATCAAATGTTAATGCTACACCGCGTTTGGTCTCAGGCTTCATCAATGTATTGATGTCACAAACCGGTATTTTCTTATTCTTCAACGCATTCAGAAGTGCAGACAATGATTTTGGTGAAAAAGAAAGGAGTGACCTTTCATCATCAATACTGTGGAAAGTAAATATCGCTCGCATGGCATCTTAGTATACTTGCATATAAGTAAATATGCTTATCTTTATGAAACAATTAATAGCAGTGTGCTCTCACTAAATTTTACTTTAATATACGTGGGACAATAAATAAATTACCCGACAGCAAATTATGTGGGGAATTAAACCCTCAGGGCCTGAATTACTTAAATAATATTTTTGTGAACTGATGTAAATTCTTTTCATATACTCATGATTTTCCATCAAGCATATAGAAATCCGTATATTAACAGAGATGCTCTAATCCTCCACCACATGGCTTTCAAATACTTTTCGTTCATCATTCCATGCAGATGAATTGATTGTGTTATCGTCGTTGGTACATTTTACAGCGGCCATGGCCATATAAATAGCATGATGTGTATTGTCGTGTGCATACAGGCCTTGTCTGCCAAAGCTCAATACCCCATCCTGTTCATTGACCCAGCTGTCTATCAGTTCAAAACGTTTCTCATAACCAATACGGTACAAGGGATAAGCATGAGAAATACGCTTTGTTTTTATCTCTCCAATAGTAGTTTCAACAGGTATGCCAGCTTTTTTCAAGCCAGTTGTTACAAGTACGCCCAGATCCTCATCATTCATCGACCAGATTTCGTCATTTTCAAAACAGGGCACTTCCGCACAAAGTACAGTTTTATCTCCGGGTTTATCTATATCCGTATAATTTTTTGTCTCGGAAATTCGTGTAAAAGGTATATCTGCGCCAGGAAAATAATGTGCATCAAATTCTGTAAAATGTTTCTGATCAAGTTGAAGATATACCAGTACCATGGAGCGAAACTCTAATGAATTGGCGGCATTTATGATCTCTACAGGAACAGAAGGGGCCAGCAAGCTTACTAATGTACTGACCGGGATTGTTGAGTATACCTGAGAGGCATTTATCTGGCTTATTTCCCCGTCTTTCTCTAATGTTACGTTACTGATCCCGTCTTTTCTGCTTATATTTTTTACACTCGCTCCCAGAATTATTTCTGCACCTGCATCGCTGGCTGCATCTTTTAGGGCCTGTGTTATTTGTCCAAATCCATAACGGGGATAATAAAATATTCCCTTCGTATTGGCCCCACCTGATCCTCCTGGTAATAACCTTTTGATCATTTTGCCTATTGATCCGGCAGAGACACGCTTGCGCGCCTGAATCGGTGATAGTTCTGCCGGATCCAGACCCCATATTTTTTTTGCATACGGAAAATAGAACTCTCTACAAATTGTATTTCCCAACCCTTTTTTAAGGATGGTTGCAAAGGTCTCATTCACCCGGTTTCCTGATTTCGATTTGAATATTTTGCTCAGCATGTCAAACAATACACCGATAGCAAAACGTGGATGCATACGCAATAGCAGATCGATTGGGCGAAGAGGAAAATGTATCCATCTTCCCATTAGACGAATTCGACCATGGCGGGGGCGGGTCAGTAAATCATCACCAAGCAGATTACGAATTTTATCCAGTACTTCACAATTTGCTGCCGGATGAAGTCTGTGACTGCCATAATCTACATTTATTCCTGCAAAGTTGAAACTCGTTGCATTACCCCCGACATGATCCTGTTGCTCAATAATTGTTACCTTCTTTCCTGACAGTGCCAATTCAGCACCAGCCGCCAATCCGGCAGGACCCGCGCCCAAAATCACAATATCGGCCACAAGTTTTCTCCTTATAATTTTATAGTATAGTGGTGTATGCATCAGGGATACCCTGACGTATACCAAAATCAACCTGCAAAACCCGGGTCAGATTATTATTGATAGATAATAATAGTCCTGAAAACATACCATTCTCCTTTATTTTTCGAAAATAATCGGAAAATAATTCATATATGGCGCTCAATAAGCGTGTATGATTTTTTGTCCATGCACTACATACTGACTGAAAGAAACTTCTCAAATACCAACAAAGACCACAGGGTCATATCATGATCTCTTGTGCCGCTGATATGCTGGTTTATAATTTTATTAACATAATTCATATTAAAAATACCCAGTTCTGATATTTTGCTGTCTTTCGTAAGAATATCCAGCTCATGCTTTAATTCATGTCTCAGCCATTTCCCGACAGGGACTGAGAAACCCATTTTTTTCCTGTATAGAATATTGTCAGGCAAGTATTTCTCCATCGCCTTTTTAAAAATATACTTTCCATTCCCGCCCTTGAGCTTGGTTAAAGAATCTATCCCTGATGCCCACTCAACAAACTTATGATCCAGTATCGGTACCCTCACCTCAAGTGAGTGCGCCATACTGGCCCGGTCTATCTTGGTAAGGATATCTCCTGGCAAATATGTCTTGTAGTCCAGATACTGAATTAGTGATAAAGGGTCATCTGTCGAGCAATTTTTCGCATGATCATAAAATAAATCAACTGTTCTGTAGCCGTTATTTAATTTAAAAAATTTATTTGAGAAGAGTTTTGACCGTACATCCTCATTGATAACCGAAACAGAATTAAAATATGCATGAATGCTATCATGAGCAAGTGACTGAAATGTTGTTTTAGCCCTCAGGAACTGTGGCGCCCAGTCTGCTTTTGGATAAAGCTTACCCAGTATTCCAAAAATTGGTTTTCGAATACTGACAGGTAATAGTTTCCTGATTTTTTCTTCATGCATGTGCATGGCATGTCGTCGATATCCCGCAAAGGTTTCATCCCCCCCGTCTCCCGATAAGACAACGGTCATATTTTTTCTGGCAATTTCACATACCTTGTATGTTGGTATAAAAGAAGAATCAGCAAACGGTTCATCATACACATCAATTACTTTATCCAGCAAATTATAATGTTCTGTTCCAATTTCCTCCACAAAATGCCGGGTTTGAAATTTATCAGCTATCTGACGTGCATAAACAGACTCATTATATTCTTTTTGATCAAAAGCTATATTACATGTTGTTATCTGGCTGCTGGACTGCTCAGACATCAGTGCAACCACAGCACTGGAATCAACCCCCCCCGAAAGAAATGCACCAATCGGTACTTCAGAAACCAGCCTGATTCCTACCGCCTCACTTAATTTCTCAGTTAATTCTTCAATTAAATCGTTTTTATTCAGTTCTCGATTATTGGAAAACTGAACATCCCAATACACACCCTCATCCAATCTGAATTCTTCTCTGCTAATAAATAGATATCTGGCCGGGGGTAGTTTATAAATATTTTTATATATTGTTTTTGGTTCCGGTATGTAGCCAAGAGAAAAATAATCCTGGATAGCCTTGTAATCCAGTTTCCTGATAATATCAGGGTGCTGTAAAATTGCTTTCAGTTCAGAAGCAAAAATTAATTCGCTATCATTTATTAGTGTGTAGTATAAAGGCTTAATACCAAGGCGATCCCTTGCGATAAACATGGACTCGGAGTTTCTGTCCCAGATTGCAAACGCAAACATTCCCCTAAAGTGATCTACACATTTTTTCCCCCATTCCTCCCATGCATGCACAATAACTTCAGTGTCACTATTTGTTCTGAACACGTGCCCCCTGGCTACAAGCTCGGACATCAGCTCTTTATAGTTATAGATTTCACCATTATAAGTAACAGTGACAGCCCCGTCTTCATTACACAAAGGCTGCTTACCCGAGGCGAGATCGATTATAGACAAACGTCTGTGTGCAAGGCCAATTCCCTTATCAAGATATTCCCCCGATTCATCAGGGCCACGATGAATAAGTGAATCTGACATATCAAGAAGAAGTTCTTTATTGATGGCAGACCGACTGTCTCTTAGAAAAATTCCAGCTATACCGCACATTCTAAAGCCTATTTTTCACGGGAAAGCGAATATAACCTGTCATATTCTTTCACCATTTTATCCAAACTAAAAGTATTCTGAATTTTCTTTCTGGCATTCAAACTACTTTTGTTACGAGTTGAAACGCTTTCCTGTAGGGTATTTAGCCAATACAATAATGCCTCATCATTATTTGACTCGACTAGATAGCCGTCTTTTTCATGGTCAATAATTTCCGAGATGCCACCTACATCTGTGCTTATTACCGGAACACCTGCAGACATCGATTCCAGTATAACCATCGGTAACCCTTCTGCTATCGAAGATTGCACGTATATATCAAATGCTGGAAGTATTTTCTCTATATTTTTCATCGCTCCCGGAAGTATTACATGTTTTCCCAGATTATAGTTTTTGACAAGCCTGATAATATTATTTTTTTCTGGCCCATCACCTATTAATACAAGTTTGACGTCCAGATCTGGATGCAAATCAATATATTTCCTGAAAACCCTTAATAAATAGTCATGGTTTTTAACAGGGTCCAGTCTGCCAATATTGCCAATTAAGAATGAATCTACACTGAAAATATCACGTTTGATCCTGGCTTTTCCATCTGCATCACGCGGACAAAACAAGTTAGTATCGACACCATTATAAATACATTCTATTTTTCTCTGTGGTATTTTTACTTGAGAATCAAGCCATCCTTTAAGTTCCCTGGATACTACAATGTATCTCCTGAAAAAATGTGATAAAAATTTTCTTAGAAAATTATATTTCCAATTAATACCTTGAGGATCACTGACATCACGACCATGCTCCGAATGATATCTTACCGGTGAGCCAACAAACAAACTTGAAAGTACGCAATCAATTGTTCCAATGTTATATGTGTTAACCACATCAGGATGGATACTGCGCAACAGCTCTCGTAATCTTAAATAAAATCCCGGATCTTTACCTTCTTTTTTGTTTACTGTGTGTATCCCTACTTTAACAAGCAGTCTGTCGTCCATATCATCAGAATATTTTTTTAAGCTGATAACATGATGCTCATACTTATCTGTAGGCAGACTATTAATCATATTTACAATTACAACCTCCATCCCCCCACAGGTAAATTGACTAATAATATGTACGACTCTAATTTTTGACTGCATTTTTTCTCTTAACCTGATGCACTTAAATACTTCATCTATAATTGATACCAGCATCAAAAGCGAAGCAAAAATTATGTATATGACGTTGCTATAGCAACTTTATATTATGACCACACATATCCTTTAATAAATTACGCCCACATAAATGCAGCCTTTTTAATAAAGGTTGCATTATAAAACATTCAGCATTAAATTTATGCATAACTACCAATATAGCACCTGAAGGTATCAGTAGAATAGCCTTTATACCTATAATAATCAATTATTTAGGGGTTTTTTATGTGCATCTGCCAACCCCGACTCTTTTCGCTACATATATCTGGATATTTATTTATCCTTCATGGCTTTTTATCATCCGTGTTACCAGATCACGTAACTCTTCCCTGTTTTTTTTATCCTGACCACTAATATCTATTGCTACAATATACAATCTGGAGTCCATATGCTCACCCAATAATTTTTCCAGCCCTTCCCGATATTTTACAGTATATTTATTACCTGTAACTCTACCGTTAACCACGTAGAATAAAGAAATTAATCTTAATTTCTCACCGTTCTTTACAGTTAGCTCGGGAATACTTATTGATTTATTTTCATCAATCTTTACTGAATTCATAATTTGGCTTGCAATTTTCCATATTTTTGGTTTGTATGGCAGATTATTATAAGCAATTATTTCCCTCCCTTCCCCGACACTTGTGTAGGCATATGCAAAAACATCTACCTTGATGCCATTCTTCCTGTATTGCCCTTCTACGCTATAATTCGGGTTCTGAATATTTGGCTTTAATATCTCATCATGATCAGATGTGTGGAATTTCCAGCCTCCCATGTCTTTTAGATTTAATGATACATTTTGACTTTCCTTCGAATATCTATCATTGATATAACTGGATATTACAGGTCCTGAAGCAGCAAACAATATCGCGAGAACAGCCATCAGCATGAACCGGCCTGTTTTGCATCCTGATATTTCTGGACTCTCAGGTCTTACAGACATTTTTCCTATCACTCCACTTTGCTCCAATCCAGAACATCAAGAACATAACTACACCAAAAAACTGCCAACCGAATATTATATGATCTGCCCCACCGGCGAATTCCATTGAAATAAAATGACCTGCCAACACGATAGAAAAAGCTCTTATGCCATTAGCAATTATTGGAATAATTATTGCCAGTAGTAAAAAAATAATTTTTTTCTTAACACTTTTATATTCCAGATATACAAATAATACAGACAAGGTAAATGTAGCTGTTAAAAATCGAATACCACTACATGCTTCTGCTACCTGAAATGTTCCCGCCGGGATATAGATAAACTGGCCTTCTCTATACACCGGTATAGTTGTCAGTTTTAATGCTCCCATAACAATATCTGCAGTTATTTGTTGCAAGGGATAAATAAATGGCTCACCCGCAGGTACTGCAAAGAAAAGATATGCCAACGGAAAAACGAGTTTCCTTGCAAATTTGTAACCCAGACAAGACAAAACAAGGGCAGGTATTAAAGCTATAAATACAAAATGTTGTATTACCTGAACCCCGCTAATATCAGCCAGCATCCATAGAATACTAAGGGCCGCAATTGCTACCAGGCCCAGAAAATTTACATTCAAAGGGACATTTCGTATTTCCTTGCGCTTAAGCCATACAAGGTAAATCACAATTGGAAATATCAGAAAACCGTGTTGAAACGAACCCGATTTGTACCATATATTAACCATCGAAAACAATGTTTTGTAAAAAATAGCCAGTATCAATAATAATAAACCCATGGATAGATATAGCTGTGTTTTTCTTTGTAACACTATTTTAACTCCATATTAATTCGGAATATCATTGCTTCATTCAATACACTTGGTGATTAATCCCAGGTTTTCTTCCCAGTTATAATTTTTCAGTATATATTTACGGTTATTTTTTACAAAATCAGAATTAGATGTTTTTAGTATCTCAATACAGGATATTGAAAATCCCGTCTCATCATCTTCCACATGTAGAATCTCATCACCAGATAGTTTTTTTAATCCCTCAATGGCAAAGGATGTAGCTACTATACGCACGCCCATTGACATGGCTTCCAGAACCTTGTTTTGTACCCCTCGTGCTATTTGTAACGGGGCCACTGACAAACATGCATATTGAATATATGGCCGAATATCATCTACCCTGCCCGTCACAACGACACCTTCTATCTTACTTAAATCCTTTATACTATCTGCAGGATTGGATCCAACAATGTAAAATACAACATTTTCAATATGCTTTTTTATTTTCGGAAAGATATTATTGGTGAACCACAATACTGCATTGATATTTGCCCAATAATCCATCGCACCAGTAAATACAATAGTCTGCCGTTGAGAGTATGGATTTTCTAACGATCCTTGACATGAAAAATACTCATAATCAACACCATTATCATAATGGCTGATAGTATTCAAATTATTACATAACTGTTTAAACATATCTCTTTCTGCTTCAGAAACAAAAAAACTCTGGTTAAACTCCCATGCAATTTTACATTCCATTTGAAGTAATTTTCTTGCCTCGCGCCTATATAAGGTATTCAGTGGCCAGCTTTTAGATTTTTCATACTGGCTCCATTTATCAGAATCAATATCTACAAAATCGATGATTCTTTTCATATAACTATATTCGGGACCAGCTACATATTGGGCCATTGATGATGAGAATACGATAACCTTCCTGATTTTCTCTTTTTCAATAATCTTATGGCACCATGCCTGCATCGCACTATCTCTGTAATAACATATAGATAGTGACTCACCCGAAAAAAAGCCCTTCAAACTCTTTACTGTAGACCTCTTTTTATTTAATGGTCTTACATATACACTCTTGCAATATTTATCAAGATTATTCACATATTTCCAATCATAAGGATCATCAACGAACGTCCCGAGATATACTGAATAATATTTTGATAAATACTTTAGTAAATTAAATGACCGTATCTTGTCACCTTTGTTTGGTGGATATGGCAAACGATGGACAAGAAGTAAAAGAGGGTCCATTGTATTACTAACCCAGATTCCTTGACAGAAGAGGCCCTATCATTTTAGTTACAAATAATGGTAGCTTTTTCCAGGCCGCAATAAACAACCTGTATTTGGGATTTAATGGGTTAATTTCCGGTATTTTTTCCGCCTTTACAAGGTAGTATTGATAATATAATTGCTGTGGTTCAAATCCCCAGTTTTTCTTGAAACTATATGACCCTGTTCCTTTTTTGCTTCTGCCATAGTCAAATATACCCAGACCTTGTCTGCAGGCATCCTGCATGACCTCCCAATACATATAATCAAATGCCTTCAGTCTTCTTGCTTCCGGTGTACCACCCCCATAATAAGGTAAGGCCTCATTTCTGAAATAGAACACCATTACAGTACTAACAGGAATATTATCCTTGTATACATTCAGTATTTTACAATCTGACTTGAAAACCTTGAGTAAAGCCATAAAATACTTTTTAGGGAAAACCGGCGTACCATGAGATTTTACACTTAATGCATATGTATTATAAAACACATTCAGATTATTATCCCACACAGGATCCATACCTGCCTTAATTCCTTTTCGGACCATTGCACGTTGTTTTCTGGGGATATTTTTCATGTTGACATCCGGATCCGGGTCAATTTTTTTCTTGAATGTCACATAAAGCTCCTTGGTTGGAAGCTCATTTTCATTTTTTCTGGTATTTTTCAGCTCGAGAGAATCAACACTTAAATCATTTGCAATTTTACGGGCTTCAGTTTCAAGTAAATCCCCTATCTCTGGCGTATTACTCAGAACACCCCCGTACACACAAAAAGGCACAGACGATAACGAGTTCCCGAATAAAAAGCTCTTGATATTGCCCAGGGGTAAGACACCAACGATTTCAGTACCTGTTTGTGCATAGAGATAAAATGTTTTATGTCCAAAGACCCTGCCAAGTATTTCCATCCATCCTGCCAGATGAAAAAATGTCCCTGACTCGTGGGTATTTACATAGTCATCCCATTTGTGAGATTCACGATCCGTAAGTATTTTTATTGCTATTTCGTTCTGTGCCATTCTCTATCCTGCAATTTTATCGTTATTTGAATCCAGGAATATCCTGTCCATACGATCCCATTTGAAATCACCCAGTAGGCGAACCAGGCGACCCTCCATTCGCTCAAGATTCAGATAATGTCTGAATCGAGTCCTGGCCGTAATGCCCTTCTGTCTTGGTTGATCAGGATCAATCTCCCAGGGATGAAAATAAAAGATGCCTGGCTGTTTATCGATATTATTAACTCGTTTAAAAATCCATCTGGATACTGGGTACGGAAACAGTCTGAAGAATCCTCCCCCACCACCTGGATAATTTCGATTAATTAATCTTACCGTAGTAATGGGAATTTCAAGAATTCCGTCATTTTTAAATCTGAATGCAAAACGCGGTGCATCAGGTATTCCATACAGATCATGTTTAACAGGATAAATACTGGAGCTATATTGATGACCTGTTTCTTTCAAAATATCCAACGCCCAAAGGTTATCTTTATTTATTGAATAACTCGCTGCCCTGTAGCCTTTGATTTCTGCCCCACCAATGTCTTCCAGCAGTTTTTTTGTTCTGTCAACGTCCTGCCTGAATTCCTCCATGTCCTGATGGATTATTCGCACGTGCTGGTATCCATGGCTTGCTAGTTCATGTCCATTTGAAACAATCGTCCTCACAAGATCAGGGTATTTCTCTGCAACCCATCCCAGCATAAAAAATGTACCTTTTACCGAATACTTATTGAAAATGGTTAGTATTTTTTCAGTATTAGCTTTTACCCTGCACTCCATATCATCCCAGCTTTTTCTTGAAATGTGTTTTTCAAATGCAGATACCTGAAAATAATCTTCCACATCAACTGTCATTGCATTACTGAGGATCGTTTTTGTCATTAAAATACTCTATAAATTTTTTATACTATTAATCACACCATACTCTATATAGGCCAGCATGTTTTACTACAGACCTGTCAACGAGAATTTCAGCATTCTGCTTAATCGTATTATTACTTGTGACATTTATATTCACCTGAGCAAAATTTTATTTTTTCAGGACTTCAATTACTTCCTTGAATCGCTCCCTGAGTATCGTCTTTAACAAGACCAGATAAATAAGAAGTCCAAGTAAGATTTGTATCAGAAGACGTGATAATTCATCAAATGATGTCAGTATAAAATGATTACTGAACATAAGAATTGCATACATTAGCATGCTACAAAAAAATGGTTGCATAATAGATTCCAGAAATGATGACATCGTTATGCCAAGAATATTCTCTGATCTGTATATCATTATAAAGAAAACAATGGGAAACATTATCAACCATGCAAAACTCACTCCGATCAGACCCCACTGCACCCCCATCATGAAAGATAGCGGCATAAGTATAAAGGCAATCAACACGTTTACGGTACTTTTTCTGGGCTGATGAGCCCCCTGTAACGCTGGTGGAAGCAAGTTACTAAAAACCCTCATTGGCATAACCAGGCACAGGATTGTAAGTATTGGGCCCGTTATTCTCCATTTTTCACCCAGCAAGACAACCACGAGATCATTTGCCACGGCTGACATTCCGATAAAAACAGGAAACACCAGAAATGCCATAACACGCATGGCTTTCAGGAAAAAATATGAAATTTTGTCCGGAGATCCCTGTAGCCTGGAAAAAGTAGGAAACGCTACATTATAAAGTATAGCTCCTGTTTTATGCATTATCAGTGATGAAAGATGCATTGCAACAGAATAGAACCCCAGCATTTCCTTCGTTACCATTTTACCCAATATGAGTATATCCGCCTGTGTATATAGCGACCACATACCTCTTTCCAGCAAGACAAAACCGCCGAATGAAATATTGGATTTCATGTTTTCAAATGAAAAACTGGGTATCCATATTTTTGGACTCAGGTAGTTTATTATACATGTACGCAAGGCAGCCGAGGCAATAAAACCAATAATCAGAGACCACACGCCATAACCCATGAAGGCCATGATTAGTGTCAACACTCCTCCAGATAATGAGGCTACTACATAGATAATTTCCTTCTTCTTTAATTTGAAATCACGGATCAAAAGTGATGTCGGCACTACCTCCAGTGATGAAATAAGAAAGTGTAATGATAATACCTTGATAATCATAATCAGGCGTGGCTCTTCAAAAATTGCCGCTATAAAATATGACCCAAAAAAAAGTGCTACGAATAAAAAAGCATTAACAAGGACGATTAGACCAAAAATCTGTCTGATAACCTTGTCTTCAAGCTCTGTCCTTTGAATAAGTACAGCACTTAGCCCCATTTCATTTAATAACATCAGAAAACCAACAAATAACATTGCTATTGCATTCAGTCCATAATCTTCGGGCGACAACAACCGAATAACGTAGATACTCATTGACCATGCCAGGATCTGCCCCGCCAATCTTGTCCCGAAGCCCCAGCGTAAGGCTGACATTGATTTTTTACCTAGATCCATAATATTATTTTGTATGTTTCATATTAATGAACCCCTTACACAAATATTATTCATAATCAAGCTTTAATTATAAAACACATATCCATGAAGGTTTTATAAAAAAAGAATCATCATGCGTATTAAGCTTGCATATTATAAGGCAGGGTTTCTTCTAATATGGGTAATTGGTGTATTCCTCTATTTTATAACGAATAAGTGATTCGTCTTATGTCAGCTTCTTCCCGGATGAAATTAACTCATGTCTGGAAATATATTGATCGAGTGAGATTGTTACTACAATGATATAAAATATATATGGTTGATAGGCGATACCAATAAACATACCAGCCGTTAGAAAAACTATCATGGCATCAAGCAGGGATTTTGCTAAAGAGGCGGTCCATTCAAGGTTGGGATTATCTTTATAACCTTTTCTGATCTTGGACAATGTTCGCCATGTTAAGCCCATAATTGCCAGATAGACTAGCAATCCAAAATATCCCTGCTCCCCAAGAACTTCAAAATATATATTATGAAATGCCTTGCCCCAGACTACGCCTGGTTCAAAATATGTTATTCCAGCAGATGTAACCTTCCATATCCTGTTAAGCCTGAACGAATCAAAACCCCCGCCGAGAGGGTTCTCCAGGGCAAAACCTAAAGTCCACTTCCAGACAGCTATTCTGCCAAGTGCTGATGAGTCATGATCGTATGTTTCAATAGTAGACATCCTGCTGCCCCACTTGGTGTTGCTGAGATCAATATTCGTATATGCTACTGTCAGCACAAGCAGGACAAGTGACCATGCAAACTTCTTTTTTGTATACATAATATATCTTGCCAGTAAGATAAATAATGCAACCAGGCCTGTTCGTGCTGAAGTCCCTACAACGGTAATGACTGCCAGAACCATCATGCCTATAAATATTATGTTGGTGAATCTTCCCGGCTTATATATAAGTGAATTATTTCTCATGTAATCCATTATCGGAATCAACATTACACAAAATGCCGCTAATGTACTCGTTTCACCTAAACCTGTATTGGAACCATGTAAAAGAGCGAGTGTCCCATATCCACCACTCCCAAGTACTGTTTTAATACCGGCTGAAAAAGTTGCAGCACCTACAGAAAATATAACAACCAACAGGAATGCTTCTATATGTACTCTGGATCTGAATACATAAGGCATAAATATTGAAAATATAAGCACCTTGATTACCCAATTCCATTTTTTCCATGGGAGGACAGGCAGTTGGGATAAATATGTTGTCATCGTAACCCATATTGCTAATACTATGATCAGGAACATAACCAATTTGAATCTGGGTGCATATTTCCTGTCAGCAATAAAATACATTCCCAACGAAAGCGCGGCAGCAATCATTGATATCGGCAAACCGCTAATGAGTGAATCGGACAGTTCCTGTGGTTTAAAGATATCAACCCACACATACCCCAGCAAGGCCACAAATGAAGCCGATACCCCTACAAACATTATGAATATATATATTAATGTTAGGAACAGGCTGCGCATGTTTTATCTAATACTTATGATGCTCAAGATGAATGGAATAACGATTTCACTATTCCTCAGAGGGGTGATCTTTTTCAGATATTTTTTCTTCAGGCTTTTCCTCTCCAAACCATGGAATAATCTTATCCAGCTGAACTGCCCTATAGACTGTGTAAACCACAAACGCGCCAAAAATCAAAACTGCGAGATTATCTACCATAATACTTTTCTCTTAAATGTGATTACTCAAACATATGTGAGCAAGGACTGTTCAACCCTGCAGAAATATGATTCCTCTGCAATTTCATATATATCCGCGACATTACAGAAATATCATTACCCAATATAGCGCCTTGACCACGCATTTTCTTGAATTTACATGGTCCTGGTGACCGGGTCATGTCTTCATTCACCTTAATTATTAAGGTTAATATCTTCTGATCAGTACTTTAGCATGTAACTCATTGTTTATCCAGATATTATACAAGAATATGGGCATTTTGACACTGCTTCTTCACACGTATGGGGAGAAAATAATTTTAATCTATCGCGGTAAATTTGAAAAATACCAACCTTTCTTGCCTGCTCTGGTGAACGTAAACACCCATTTTGTCATCATGGCACCTGAATTATTCACACACAGGGCTTGTATTCTTTTTTATGTGCTTGTCTGGATAAAACAGGTGTTTCACGATGAGTCAGAATGAACAGGCAAGTCCCTGTTGGGGTTCCTTTGGCATGTATGAAAATGGGTCGGTATCCGGGATTTGTTTGTAGTAATAAATGAAAAACGTATCCGGAAGTGATTACAAAAAGAGCCGGGAATACCCGGAACATTCTGGATTGCTTTCGCATTGTAACGCATCCAGGCAGGGCCATTGGCTGAAGTCTATGCTCGGTAATCCATATACTGAAAGAGAATGGCTACGAACCGGTGTTAACGAAAATACTCCGGCTGTTGTAATACAATTTAGTGTCGATCAGCGGTTATTTCTGAACTGGTTTCAGGCTAGTAAGCCGTTTTCCGGTAATATAGCTGAATTTTTTAACCCCAAAGCAAAACCTGCTACATGAAATGCGCATGGTTTTAAAACATACGATACGACCGAAACAACTTTACATCACACGTCTGGAACATTACCTGTCTCATAAACCACCCACAAGTTTTTCTGAAGAGATAAAATACAGAATATATTTATCCTGAAAAACTGATGAATCAGAACTGGCCTGAAAAGGCTGTTTTCAAATACATTGAAACCTTTTATAATCGAAGACGAAAACGTTTTTTTATGATTATGGTAAAAAAATATACCTGTTAACGGATCGCGTGCCTGTGAAAGGCAAAAGTTACACTGACACTGTATGGAAAAGAACAAACCTTGTGCTACCGTAACAAGATCATGAACACACGATTCTTGGATGGCCAATCAGTCTGTGGCCGTCTGGTGTAAATTTGAAAGTGGTAGTGGATGATGGAGATCCACCTGCCTGTTGCAGAGTACGGATACAATGCCGTTACCCGGGCAGGTGATGAAGAATTATGGGCTACGCTGGCCGATTGAGTCGATGTTTAATCAACTTTAATTGGCCCGGGGCATAAAAGCGGCCTGGCAAAAAACCCTGCACACCCTGCATCATCGGGTGTATATTACATTTGGTGAGTTATGGGTGGGTAGATTCGATCCAGACTCGATGGAGACAGAATAAATGAATGAAATAGAACCCATGACAGAAAGGCAGCAGCGTGAGCTGGAATATCATAAAGAACATGCCAAGTCACATAAAGATATTCTTGAAAAACCTTTCAGCTTTGATGTGGTAACGAATGATAACAGGAGATGGTGGAATGCCCATTGGGAAATGTACACGTATTTAATCAGCAAAAATCTTAACGGAAAAAATGTACTCGTAATTGGTTGTGGTTTTGGTGACGATGCACTCTATCTGTCTAAATGTGGTGCTAATGTGAAGGCATTTGACCTTTCACCCGAGTCTCTTTTTATTGCACAAGAGTTGAGTTTAAGAGAAGGGCTGGATATAGAGTTTCAGGAAATTCCGGCGGAAAATCTCGATTACACAGATAATTATTTTGACATAGTAGTTGCAAGAGATATTTTACACCATGTGGATATACCTGAATCCATAAGTGAAATAATCAGGGTATCGAAACCAGGGGCGATCTTTTGTTTTAATGAAGTTTACAGCCATTCTGTTACTGACCGTATAAGACATTCATCTTTCGTGGAAAATTGGCTGTATCCAAAAATGGTCAGGTTCGTATACAAGAATAAAAAACCATATATAACTGAAGATGAACGAAAATTAACCGAATTAGATGTAAAGGCATTTATTAACACGATGGAAAAACCGGAAGTAAAAAAATACTTTAATTTCATTGTGACCAGAATTATCCCGGATAAATATCTTTTTCTAAGAAAGCTAGATCGGATTTTATTAATGATATTGTCACCGATTTCATCCATTTTAGGTGGTCGTGTATTGGTTGCCGGCGAACTCAAAAAATAACAATCTTCTAACAAGGTTGTTCAACGGAACAATTTACTGCTTTGATTGAGGCACATATTTCGCTACGCTCCATTTTATGTGCTTCTGACAACACAGTAAATTTCCGGTCATCAACGCCGCTATATTTAATACAGAAGGGCATTCATTTTAGTAATGAAAGTAAAATTATTTGATAATGGTTCTTCAGAATTTTTGGTCAATGGAAACACCTGGTTGATTTCTGTTTGGTCTCCAGTGTTTGTAATCCACATAGTTTAATAGATATAAATGTACGTATTCTCCAGTTTTGGTCATGGTTATAATGACTATCTTTGCGGGTGGCACTGCGACGACTGGTCACCTGCCGAAGATATCAATTCTACCTGTGGAATCCTGAAATTAACCTGTATAGGAGTGATAAAGTGAACCCGGAAGAAAATGACTGCTAATGTTCGTAAATATATGATGGTGTATTATCGTTCCAGGCGTCTATATTCGACGCCCGGTTACAAGACACCAATGGATTATGAACCATGGCCTGATAAAGTGTCCGGGAGCAATTGACCAATACAGTAAACCTGACTTAAGGGGCTCTCCCGGAAGCTGGGTCACTAAACTACTGAACCGTCACTTTTACATTTTTTGGCGGTGATGGAACCTGAAAAGACCTTGGGACAATTGCCCAATTAGGATATGCATCATAAGGCGGACTATACGGTTTAACACTACGTGCGCTGAATGTTTGCCATGCCTTCACAGCATTGGTTAAACCAGAGTCGGCCGCTACGGCCAATGCTGGCTGCATATTTGATGGATATCCCTGAGGGCTATAGGAATAACCATCCATTTCACCCGCCTGCAGCCCTAATACCGTTGCCATAGCCGAACCACCACAAGCCAACGATGAAATGCTTGAGGGGGTAGATGCATTATAAACTTCTGCAAATGTATTATAAGCAGTCGAACTTGAACTTGGTCGAGTGTTAAGGGTATATGCTGATCCCCATATCCAGCAGAATCCCGGGGCTGTCATTCTCCCTATTGGATACTTGGATTTGAACTTGTAAATTGGATCGGCTTGCGTATAACCCAACTCAACCAGATACCCCATAGACCAGGTAAAGAAATCATCCTGCCATGATGATATGCCAACCCCACCGTTGTACTCATAGGCATAGCCATTATCAATGATACCCAGGTTATTGGAATTGGTGCCACCATTGGTAACATATCGATCATTATAAAATTTGATATTATTCTGAAGAAGCGTTTCAAAATAATTCTTCATGGGGTGGTTATCGGGTGTTATGTAAGCTGTCTGTGCATATGTACGCATTGACCAGGCTTGCCCCCTTATCTGAAGAAAGTCGATCAGTCCTTTTTCATTGCTTCTGTAAACCGGGCCTGTCCTGAAAGAATTCTGATTGGCCCAGAATTGTAATTCTTCCAGAAGATAGTAGTCACCCGTCATCAGGTAAGGTACAAATGCAAAAGAAGGCTGATGGGATTCATCATCTGTATAAGGGGTGGCACAATTATTACAAACTGGCACTGATCCCGGATAACCCTTCAGATTTGAATGAGTTGATAGATTCGGAAAATCAACCAACGATACTGGCAGGTCTGTATTTTTATCTCGATAATGCGATGACCAGCTTCCAGCCAATTCACCAATGGTGTTTGTTATTTCCCACATACGTTTATCCATAGTGAGAATATATAACACGGCCCACTTTGGTAATGGTCCTATATCAGGGCGGCCGCCAGTAGTGGGCATATATGGGTTATTCAGACTGATACCCATTATGGAATTATTTGAACTGTTAAATGCTGCGTAATAGCTGCTCATAGTTGATTCAGTTACATTCAACGAATAATCATAGTTGGGCACAGCTTTTGTGGCTCGCAAATAACGATTATCATGTTTAATCGTTACAAGGGGCTTAGCACCTGTCCAGAATACTTTTCTCCAGCGCGCCTGCCGGTAATGCGTCACATTATTTTTTGAATAGACCTGTTTTCCATTCAGTGTAATTGAAACGTTATAAAAGAAGTTGCTTGGATTTGGCACATATGTCCAGACATTCTCGACAATTGCAGAAACCCTGACCCTGTCAATCCCGGAATATGCACGGATGTTAAATCTTGCTGTAAGGTGTGGATGGCTAACACCGTTACCATCTTTGAAAGGCGCACTGACAACCCACTCACTGACCATAGGACCTGACAACCATGTCATGACACCGCTTGCCTGCAACATTGTTCTGGCGGATGCTGTATAGGTTTTTCCGGAAATAACCAATGAAATTACTGAATCAAAGTTACTCGCCAGCAACTGGCTTTTCGTGACACTACCCGATGAACCTGAACCTGCTTTATTGAATAATGTAACCGTGTTACTTGCATTTGCTGCAAGACTGGGATCTCTCAGGGTAATAACCGCATGCCGTAGTGACCCATCTGCATGTGTGGCCTTTTTGTCTACCTGGACAGGTATACTGACTCCATTTAGTGTTGCGCCAAGTGTCTCACCCGCTACCACATCACCTTTTTTGAAAACATGCCCAAAGGTTAATGGAATATTTGTCTGGGTAGTGTTTGTCTGATTTTGAAAGGTAACATTTACACTGACAGCAGCCAGAATATTTATTGGGACGGCTAATAAAAAAACCGGGATGATTTTTAATAATCGAGACAATATATCCATCATGAACCTGCCTGAAGATAACCTTCTTTCAATAACACGGAAGAGCCTGTGTTGATACCTAAATTACCGGCAAGCATTTGCTCAATATTTGTCGGCCTTGAACCTGTGTTATATATGTATTTAAAAAAATGGTGGTTTTACAGCACATATGTGCATAACACTGTAATATTACCATATGTATCGGCTATATTAACGAAGTGGTTTAAACTTCAGCTAGAACTGGTTCACAAAATTGGATATTAAGGAACCTCTAATCAATTCATGAACTCGCATCTTGCACTCGGAAAATCCAGCTTCTGTGTTGCGGATCTTCGCAATAGCTTGCTATTACCTGCGATTCGACGCCTTGAATCTGTATTTTCCAAGCACAATCTGCTTCGTCCAGGATTAATCAGAGGCTCCTTAAGATAAAACAAATCTCTGCCGACTGATTGTTGAGCACATAAACAGTACTTACAACATTAAAACAACACCATCAGGGATTGTGAAAATAAGTTCCTTTTATATTAAACATTGTTTATTTATATTAAACATTCTTACTTTTTTATTCGGATTACAGTGGCGAAAAATTTTATTCTGAAAATACAAAATATGCTTTTTTATTTAAAAGTATTGTTGCTCGCGAGTTTCTTCGTCCTGTCATATCATGGAATAACAGCCAGAATTTCAAATATTGGTCTGTCACCGGGACTACTTGTTTTTATATTTGTCTGGATACTTTCAATCCTCACCATCCTCATTCTTGCATACAATAGAAATAACGTGATTAAACTTGCATGGATTCTTGTAATCACAATATTAACAATTCTGGGTAGAACCTATTATGACATAACCGCTACTTATCTTGGTTTTTTTGATTTTGAACGAATACTTGACGCATATGCATATACTGATCAGGCAATATCATTTTATACAAATAATCTAGTGAATGTAATTGCCATTACACTGCTATTAGCCGTTGGTATGCTTATCCCCCCGTATTATAAAAATATCAACATCAAGTCAAAAACAGTTTTTTTACTGCCATTTTTGCCGATATTGATTACCAGTGGAATCGTTTACAGTAAAAGTGGCGAAGGAAGCAATGGATTGCCAGATTACAATAACATTCTTGCATACTCATTTATTTACACAATTGAGAATATAACCAGGCCTGATAATGTTTTACGGGCCCCGGTTAACATTTCTGTCAAACAGAATAAAATTGAAAATGTAATTTTAGTTATGGATGAAAGTATACACGGTGCATTTCTTGATTTAAATAATAAAAAGAATGGTGCCAGAACCGGCCTGCCAAAAGAACACCTGGTTAATTTTGGCCTTGCCACTTCTGCTTCCAACTGTAGTACAGCCAGTAATTTATCTGTACGATTTGGCGCGAGCAAGAATAATCATTTGCATGACATCCTTACCCATCCTTCTCTATGGTCATACGCAAAGAATGCGCACTATACAACCACATATATTGACGGCCAGAGAACAAACGGTAATCTGATGAATCAGATGACAACTGAGGAACTAGCTGATGTTGATAATTTTTTGCAACTGGATGAACAGATGAAACCATACAACAAGGACATAAAAATTGCACACCTTGTAAGGAAATTACTAAAAGAAAACAAAAGTAATTTTATCTACATTAATAAAATGGGTGCGCATTTCCCATATGAAGGAAAATATCCAAAATCCGGGGCACTCTATAAACCCACCATGATTCAGACCTATTTTGGTAATGAAAGTGACCCGAAGGTAAATAAGGCCAGGACAAATACCCGTGAGAAAAAATTAAGAGTAATAAATTCCTACAAAAATGCTGTCTCATGGAATACCCGGCAATTTTTCAAGGTACTACTTGAAAAACTGGACCTCAAAAATACTGCCATAATTTATACCTCGGACCATGGACAGGATTTTAATGAGGAAGACAAATCAGGTAACAGAACACATTGCAGCACGTACAATGCTCCAGCGGATGAGGGGATTGTACCTTTCGTTTTCATTACAGATAATGATGTTCTTTTGCCAGAACTAAAAGCAGCCAGGAAAATTAACTTCAACAATGTAAGCCATTTTAACCTGTACCCTACAATACTGGAACTATTTGGTTATTCTGCAGCAGATATTACCAGGTCAGGACATATGGAACCGAGTATTTTTATGAAATTACCCGATGGTAACAGGGAGTTTATGTCACTGTTTTTTACCCGGTTCGGAAGAAAGCCTCTGTGGGTCCAGATAGACTAAAGCCGGCCTGTATATTTTCTTCAATCACTTTTTTATCATGGTAGAGAATATTTTCTCCTGTGCGATTGTCGTTTCTTCCCAACTGAATTTTTCCGCATACGCCCTTGTTAATTCCCTGTTCCGACAGTGTTCAGTCACCTGCCTGATACCTGCGGCAATATCATCCACTGTCCTCAATATGATAATGCCTGCACTTTTTTCCTTAACAACCTCCGAATTCCCTCCCACGTCAGTGGCCACGACTGGTGTCCCGCAGGCCATGGATTCAAGTAAAACATTTGCCCAGCCTTCACTGCTTGATGCCAGCACGAGTAAATCCGATGCCCCATAGTAGTCCTTTAATTTTTCGTGGGGTATATAGCCAGGGAAGTCTACACGGCTCTGCAGGCCCAGTCTGTTCACCAGATTTTTCAGGTTGTTTTCTTCCGGACCCTGCCCGATTATCTGTAACCTGGCATCAGGTATTCCAGCAATTGCCTCGATAATCAAATGGTGACCTTTTAGTTCAATGAGGTTTCCTACAGATAATATTGTCAAGCCTGATATTCCCAACGAACTGCGAAGAGCCGATCTGTCATTTGGCGGTATAAATTTTTGCAAATCAATACCATTTCTTAATACCTGTATTTTATTTTCAGGCACACCCATCCCGGCTATAGTGTCCTTCAGCGACTGACTTACTGTTATTATCCGGCTCACTTTCCTTGCCGTGTTCAATATTAATCTTCCGGGAAATCTGTATTTTGATATAACGTTAATATCAGAGCCCCTGGCAGTAATTGAAACAGGCCTTCCGAAAAACTTTCCCAGTTTGGCTGCCGCCACACCATCAGGATAAAAATAGTGCGCATCAATCAGGTCAAAATCATAGCCGTTTTCCCTTATTCTCTTCAGCAGTCCTTTTACTCCAATGGTCATTAGCCAGGGAGACAGATTCATGCCTATTTTTGGAATATTTATATAACGTGGATGAAAAACCTGTATGCCGTTTACCTCCTCAGAAAGGGGAATTCTGGCGTATTGAGAGTATTGTCCGAAAATTTTATTTCTGAACGGAAACCATGGGACCGGGGCTACAACCATTGACTCTACATTACCACCATTAATCAGTTGCTCAAGCCTGTTCCTGACAAAAACGCCATGTCTTGGTTGTATACAGTTTGGAAATAAACTGGTAAATGTAAGTACTTTTATCAAGAATTCACCTTATCATGCAGCAGTCAGACCATTAGCACAGAACGCCGTAGCAATCCTGGACTTTCGTTACATGTAACGGCACCAGGTGTAATCATTGTTACAGATATTGTTATTATCAACAAACGCAGGGTGTTACGGCCCGGTGAGTGACGAGTTGTTAATCAGTCAGGATTTCTTCAGGTCAATTGCCTCAAGACATATGGTCTCAAACTCGTCAGAAACCCGCTGGCTGGAAAAATTTTCTTCTACATACTGCCTGGCATTTCTGGAAAGAGTCTCACGCAGGGTCTTGTCGTTTAATAATCTGATCGTAGCGTTGATAAATGCCTCCTGCGTATCGGCGCAGAGGTAATGTTTCTCAGGTACCAACCCCAGTCCTTCTACCCCTAATGTTGTAGAAACCACCGGACAACCCATCGCCATGGCCTCAAAGGCCTTGATCCGTGTTCCGCTACCAACCCTTAACGGGATGATGTACACAACAGCATTCCAGGCATAGGGTCTTACATCGTCAACAAACCCGGTAAATTCGATACCAGATTGTTGCCTGGTATATTTTTTTACCATTTGTGCCGGAGGGTTACGTCCAACCACCTGAAGTGTTACATCGGGGTCGGCATGCAATACCGCAGGCCAGATTGATTCTATAAAGTAGGTCAGGCCATCTATGTTTGCGCTCCAGTCCATAGAACCGGTAAAAACAAGACGTTTATTCTCCCCGGGGGTTTGATAGCTGTAATAATCGAGGTCTGTTCCTGTAGGAATCTGACGAATATTATCCAGATGGAAATGTTTTCTGAAATAATCGGCATCCCTGGCAGATACGGCAATGTTCAAGTCAAACCGGGCAAGTGTTTTCTTTTCCAGGTCAAACATCTTTTTATATTGATTTTTCCAGATCGCACGTGTAGCCGGATTTCCGGCTACACGCGTGTGACGATAAAATATCTCGGCCTCAACATTGTGGGTAAACATGACGGATGGTATATCGATATTTTCCGGGGCATGAATGACTGAATGAGGAAAATCAAAGACCACCACATCCGGCCCGTTTGCCAATTCACTCGCAATCCGTTTTCTGCCAACTGCTGATCTGTCTGTAATGACCGGGATTGGCAATGAAGAGAACAAATATCGCATGCGGGTAAGGGGGAACATTCTACCCTGGTTTCGCTCTGGCCAGGACAGAAAATGGTCACAAATGGAGTCGATATCCCTTTGATATCCTGATATTAACTCGGGCGAAGGTGAAAGCAGCGTAATCTCAAATGCGCCATTTTTCATTCCTCGAAGAATCTGTGTTGTCCTGATTTTTCCACCGGAATCTGCCGGAAACAGAAATCGTGGCGAGATAAAAAGTAATTTTTTTTTCATGTATTATTAATTGCAGCGGCTATTCAAATTCTCGCATGGATGATACTGGAATCTATAAAGCAAGAGTAGTATTCATTTGCAAGTAATTGATATTAATGAAAATAGTTATCAATAATAGAAAGAATTCACTAAACACGGCCAGTATGTTATGCATGATGATAATCCCGAACTATGCTAAAATATTACGCAAAATAAAAATGGTTTCAGATCATGGTATCACAACAGAATATGTAACGAATTAGACGGCTATTAAAGGATAAAAATAATGAGAATCAGTATTTTCGGTTTAGGCTATGTGGGAGCAGTGTCTGCGACCTGTCTGGCCAGGGAAGGACACGAGGTAATCGGGGTTGATCCAAATGTAACCAAGGTCGATCTGATTAATAACGGCATAACCCCTATTATTGAAAAGGATATTGGCGAGTTGATCGAATCTGTCGTAAAGTCAGGAAAACTCAGGGCGACGACGGATGTCATGGAGGCCATAACCACAACAGACATGTCCCTGATCTGTGTCGGAACCCCGAGTCAACTGAATGGAAGCCTGGATCTAAAGTATGTCAGACGGGTTTGTGAGCAAATTGGCGAGGCATTGAAAAACCACGATCAATATCACGTGGTCGTAGCCAGAAGCACGATGCTGCCAGGCTCAATGAAACAGGTCGTTATGCCTACGCTTGAGCAATTTTCGGGCAGAAAAGCCGGGGACGGGTATGGTGTCTGTAATAATCCCGAGTTTCTCAGGGAGGGTACGGCTGTATACGATTTTTATCACCCACCCAAGACAGTCATCGGTGAATCAGATAACAAAAGTGGCGATCTGCTCGCCTCAATATATGCGGAAATGGATGCCCCGTTATTACGAACGCGCATTGAGACGGCCGAAATGGTCAAGTATACCGATAATGTCTGGCACGCCCTGAAGGTGGGATTTGCCAACGAAATAGGCAATATCTGCAAGGAGCTGAATATTGACGGGCATGATGTGATGAATATCTTTTGCCAGGATATGAAGCTGAATCTGTCCAGTTATTATATGAAACCCGGTTTTGCTTTTGGTGGTTCCTGCCTGCCCAAGGATGTAAGGGCCCTCGGATACAAGGGAAGAAGCCTCGACCTGGACTTGCCCATAATCAATTCAATACTGCCATCAAATCAATGCCAGGTACAACGGGGCCTGAAAATGATCATGGGCACGGGAAGTAAAAAAGTCGGTATCCTCGGCTTCAGTTTCAAGGCGGGAACAGATGATTTACGGGAAAGCCCCATAGTCGAAGTCATTGAAACCCTGATCGGGAAAGGTTATGAAATTTCGCTGTATGATAAAAATGTAAATATGGCCCGGTTAGTCGGCGCTAACAAGGACTATATATTAAATCATATTCCACATATTGCGCAATTGATGGTCGATGATATGGACACAGTCATCAATCAATCCGATGTTATTGTTATAGGTAATGGAGACAAGGAATTTCACTCGGTTCAGGATAAACTGGCTGAAGGAAAATGTGTTGTTGATCTGGTTCGAATCACTGAAAAGACCAGCGAAGGAAATTATCAGGGGATTTGCTGGTAATTATTACCTGCTTACAGGCCAATAGTGGTCCGGTGATGGTACTGAACGTATACACAATTGTGGAACATCTCAAGGCCGGGTTAAACGACCGGATTACGACATAGCTCAACTCCGCTGCAATCAGGGTGCGGAAAAGCCCCACCCTGTTAGCCCGTCCTTTCAGGCCAGATATGCAGCTACTCTGAGTACAGCTTTACCATACAGGATGCCACCATCATTGATACACCCACATTGAGTAACGTCATGGATTGAAAGCCCATCAGATAGTAGCTGCCACTTATTCGACCAAGTCCGGCAAACAGGGAGAGCAATAGTCCGGCAGCCCCGACAACAAGTCCGATTGTACCAAGCATCTTATTCATATCTTTTCCTTAATTTAATTTGTCAGGGAACATTATCTCTGCCTAATTTTATTCTTTATCTCTTGCCAGTGCTTTCCTGACAAGGTGAGGAATCAGCAAGTAGAATGGCATCCTTAACCAGTGCCCCCTGATATACAACAACCATGATGCTACATGCGAAAAGAAATTTGTACAACTATGATGATTTGGCATAAATGCACGGGTGAACAGTGGCACCAGAAACAGGGGGACAGTTTTCTCTTCTTTCCCGCCAAAATGGTCATGGCTACATTCAGCTGGTTGATACTGCAATATCGTTTTTAGATAATATAAAGCATATGAAACTGGCCAGGACAGGTCCAGTTCCTTCGCCCTGTTGGTTAATTCGTTACAAAACAGTTCACTACCCTGCTCCTCAGCAAGAAGTCGCAGATCAACGAGGTCTCTTAATGCGTGACTCAATTCACTTTCGTGAAAAAGATGGGTGGCACTGTGGATAAACATGTCTGTTTTTGACAAAACACGAATATTACCTTTATTCTCCAGCGGCTCGGATGCATCAAACATTTTCGCAATATCAGGCCTGTTGGATGAGGTTAGCGGCAAGATGGTGTGATGTATATCAAGCACAGTACCCCGGGTACTATGCTTCAAAGGTGGGATTTCATGCATCCATTTACGGTAATACCTTTGGTCATATTCATTGAGATGCGTTGAAAACCAGCCTTTTTGTTTTAAACCGGCCTCTATTCTATCCAGTTGATCCTGCCTGACCAGTATATCAATATCATTGAATATTCTACCCCGGGACACGTTGTAACCTTTTTTCAGATAGGCCGCCCCCTTAAGAAGGATTATCGGTGTATCCAGGTGTGCCAATGTGCCTGATATGTTATCAATCTCCCACAATACTGACTTTTTTTGCGCTTCAAAATATCTGTTTTCAGATACCAGGTGATGACGAACCATGTCGGGTACACCCTCCAGGTATCCACCTTCTATAACAAGATAATAAATTTGCCCAAGCAATGATGATGCCCGTGCCTGTCGCACCAGCAAATCCCATTCCGAATCATCAAGATCCGGCAAACAATCAGGTTTGATCAGAATTTTTAGCAGTAATGGTAATTTAGTCGACAAGGCAGGTTCTGCTTCTTCAGTTACTGATCATGGATAATCCTGTCCATGGAAATCAGGGCATCATCAAGGTTGTTGAACTCCAGTGTATAACACTCACATGCATCCACAAGACGACATGCCGTGTTGAAGCCTTCTTCCCTCAGAATATTATAGTTGAATGAATTTCTGATTAACTCCTTCAGCATGCTGGATTGTTGCATTTTCCTGGCTTCATTTGAAGACGTCGGTGAGTACCTTGGCATGACGATATGCGATACCCCTGATTTTTCCAGATACCGGGACATACTCTCTGCCGGGGGTTGTAGATGGGCAACCGTCCCCTTGCTTGTATCGTACGAACAGGGGCCCAATACTGCGTCATTTTCAAACTGCCGTATTATGTCGATCGATTCATTTTTCAGCGCGACAGGCCTTGTTACAGGCGTCAGGGACAGGTCTTCAAGGTCAACCAGGGCCATCTCATCTGACAGTAGCCGCCAACCCCTTAATGCCAGGGCTGCACATAACGTGCTTTTACCCGAACCCGGAGGGCCAGGCATGATGATAGAACGGTTGTCTTTTTCCAGAACTGCGGCATGCAAAATCAGGTACTGATGTACATACTTGGCAATACACCAGTTCAGGCCCCATTCGAACAGCGGAAAGGCATGTGCTAACGGCAATGGTTTAAAAGGGACTTGTCCGTCAAAATAAAACAGAACCTGTGGACGAATATAACCCCTGAATCCGGCAGGCGCGTCCAGACTTATATGAAAATCAGAAAAACCCTCGTCGGTGGCCAGTTCGCATTCACGGTAAAGGAGCTGCAGGGTTGATGACAGGGCCTCTATTTTAGTATTTAATAATATTACAAAGGGGCCTATATGTAACCGAACTCCCTCTTTTCTCAAGCGATTACTGAGATCTGTTTTCGATATATCTACCAGTTTCACGTTTTATAATGTGCGATAAGCCCCAGCCTTTTGAATTCGTCGAGCGCTTTCTCAATATACTCATAAAGATCATCGTCTTTATCCATATCAAGGCTTTTCGAGAGTCTCGTGGCCAGTTCTGCTGTGTTTGAAGGTTCAGTTTCGATTAATTTAAGGGTGTGAGCCGCAAGATCATCGACGATATGAGTTTGACCGGAGCCGGGATGATAAACAGCATGCGTATCACCCCACTGATGCCACTGCAGAAGAAACAGCCTGTTCACACCCCAGTAATCAGACAATCCTGTCAACCCTGAAATAACCGGAATCGCTGATCACGACAACTGGTGCAGTATTCTGGCGACCAAAGCGAAAATACACGGACACAACGAATCCCTTGTTTAAACCAATGTAAACCTGTTGCCACAGGCCGGGCCACCGCCACCGGGACAACCCTGATTATTCAATATGTCAAAGCGGTTCCGCTGTGTTTCAATCTCGATTTTACCACCACTTGTATAGGCTCTCCGTACCTCGGCGATGACTTCTTCTACTGTCAGATCATATTTCACTTCAGTAGCCGCGTTTTGAATAGCCGCGACGGAATGATATCCAAGCTGGATAATCGAGCCCAGACATGCACTTTGTGGTGTACAGGTAACCGGAATATTAATATTTGCCCTGTTAATAGTGGTATTGCTGCACATTGAAATCACCTGGCCCAATGTAAAATTAGGGAATACATTGGTGCCAAAGACTGCATCGAATAACAGGTAATCCTTTATTGATGGATGCCAACTGGCCGGATTGCCTCCCCAATACCCCGGTGTACACCCCTCGCCCATACAATCGCCTGTCTGGTCAGATAAATTACCAGATAACTGGCCGGATAATGAACAATTCCGTGCCCACACAGGCCTGCTGGAAACGCTCAGAATAATGGGTGCAGCACTGATAGCACCTTTTAATAACTTACGTCTTTTCTTTTGCACCTGATCCTCTGAAAGGCTGTCACCATTTCCAGCAACCTTGTCAACATCAGGTTGGATATCATCCAAATTTTTGTCAGTCACGTGCTTAATCCTCGTGTTGAGTATGACCCCGGAATCGGGCTTTCAAAATTAACTCATCACACTACGTTTGGGTTATTGCATACTCTATAATTATATATAGTAGGCAGGAATTATGCCATATTTGTATATTATTGATTTTTATGTATTATTTATTTTACTAAAAAGTAATGTGTAAAATTTACCGACAATAAATCCCGTTTTTCAATATTTAAGTACGTAGTATTATTTATATATGTAAAAATCTATTTATCAATCAGTGCCTTCAGGAATGCCTGCCCTTTCAGGATAACATCTTCAAGATTACTGACCCTTTTTTCCAGTGATGAGATTAACTCACCGACTTCTCCGCTAACAACCGTTGATGACTGCATGCCTTTCCCTGACAGGCTGTTGTCCGCATCATCCCGGCTGAAATGTAACTCTTCATCCAGCTCACTTACAACCGCCTCCATGGTGTCCAGGGTAATGTCATGTGATTCCTCGGTGAAGGCATGGAGAAGCACCCTGTCACACAAGGTATTGATTCTTCTTGGTATACCATCAGTATATCTGTATATTTCAGCAAAAACCTCGTTGGCAAAGTGTGGGTCACTTTTCCACCCAGCCTTTTTCATCCTGTGTTCAATATAATTCTTGATCTCGCTTTTTACCATTGGCCCGAGATGGTAGGAAGCAATTATCCTTTGCCTGAATTGTTCAAGATTTTGCTGACGTAATGTATCCCGGAATTCACCCTGGCCCAGCAAGAAACTTTGTAAAAGGGAATGAGTGCCGTTTTGAAAATTTGACAGCATTCTTAACTCTTCAAGGGAGTGTCGCTCCAGATTCTGTGCCTCATCAACAATCAACAAAACACGCTTGCCTTTTTCTGACTGCTTGTAAAGGAAAGATTCTATCTCCTTAAGCAATTCAGATTTTGTCATCTTTTCATATCGAAGACCAAAAGAACTGGCCACCATTCTTAACAGATCATCAGGCAGTAATTGTGTTGTTACCAGCTGAGCTGCAATTATATCTTCATTTTTTCCAAGTTCTTCCAGCAAGGCACCAATGAGCGTTGTTTTCCCTGCACCAACATCCCCTGATACAACTATAAATCCTTCGCCCTGATTAATTCCGTACCTCAGGTAGGCAAGAACCCTGCTGTGCTCCTTGCTGCCATAGTAAAATGCCGGATCAGGATTAAGCGCAAAAGGTTTTTTTGTTAGCTGATAAAATTCCTCATACATAATAACTTACGCCTTATATTCTCCATATAATACTTACAGTCGCAGTATTTTGATTATAGTCATTCACATTGGCGTTCGAATCTCGTCGATTGTGAACGACACTCACACTGCCTTGCAGGTTACTTCTCATGTCCCTTGTAACACCCAGTCTTACCTGTAAAAGACCATCTTTACGGGTACTGCCGCGGAGCTCCTGAAGCTGGGCGCTTACTGATAAATTCAGCCTGGTGCGCAGAGCAAACTTCCACCCCAGGTTTGCATACCCGCCAGATACCCTTTCTTTTGTATCAGTAGACTGGTATAGCCGACGCTCATCATATATTGAAGCAGACAACAGACTTTTTCTGGTTCTGAAAGAAATGCTGCCTCCCAGCCTTTTGCGGATATAAGTCTCACCTGTCACCCCTGGCAAGCTCACATCAATATTATTCGAAGTTACCGCTGATCCATTTGTGACTGATGGATCAAATTGCGAGAACACCCTGCTGTTATATTGATTTAACGCTAATACCGTTACATCCTCTAAATAAGACAACGTTGTCTTTAACTGGCGTACTTTATTCGAGAACCTCAGGTAACCGGAATCTGAAAAGAAGTTACTGCTCATCCCGACTTCAAGTGTTGTCCTCTTACTGGGTGTCCATTTGACACCTGCAGTCCAACTTGATTGATTTGTAGGATTACTTGTCGATGCTGCCCTTATATAGGTATTGTCCTCATACGCACCAGAAGCAGTCAGTGCCAATTGTCTGAACAACTTATACTCTACACCAGCACCCATTTTTTCAAACTTGGTATCTGCCTGGAAATCTGTTTTAACATTATTCCTGTTATAATAAACATTCCACAATAGCTTGTTAAACGCCGTCCCGCTATCAAGTTTAATGTTGTAAGTAGTGGTGTTACTGTCTCTCAAGCCCCCGCCATACCTGACCACCCCTTTGTCAACACTCACCAGCAGGTTACTGGTATTACCTAACTTGAACTTTAAATACGGATTCAGTCTGGCTGTACCGACATTGGTTCTATTATTGGTAATGCTGATATTATCAAAGGACACTGTAGAAGTTTGATTTATATTCTGTTGACTATAGGTTCCGGTACCATTAATAAAAAAAATGTCCTTAATCAGATTGGCTGTTCCATTCGCCTGAAACTGATGAAACACTGTGTTGTATTGAGACTCACTCCCGTATAACAAACCTTGTGCTTGATAACGACCATTAAATTTTAACTTGCGTGAGTCACGTGTAACACTTATTGCAGGACTTACTGTTGTTATATAATCATCGATCTTGACCCCGGTGCTGGCCAGGGTAAGGTTATCATTATATGCCTCACTCACGGTTAATAAAGGTTGAAGCTTCCAGCTACCCGCCGCGAGAATACTACCTGAGAACACCATGCCTGTTAACAGTAATATGGTTTTTTCTATTTTCACGGATTTTTTCCCTGTTAGTTTCCTATATTTCGTCTTGTGTAACATCTGACCCATAATATCCACCATAATAGTCACCCTCACTATACATTCGGTTTTTATTTAAAATCATCCCTATCACTTTTCCCGGGTTAATTTTTTCTATTGCTGATTTTATTTTATCATTCCCGGTTCTGGAAGCTTCAACGACTACCAGAACCTGCCCCATCATGTCTGCAATAACAGAGGCCTCTGTCGTCTCCAGTAGTGGTGGTGCATCAAACAGTATGACTCGATCACTATATCGTTCTGACAGCTCCTGTATGAGACTGCGCATTCTTTTACTGGACAGCAGCTCTGTAGGGTTTTCTGTCAGCCTGCCGGAAGGGAGTATTTTCAGATTAGGCATATCAGATGCAAGGATTACGTCGGACAACTCTTTTTTGCCTCTTAACACCTCCATTAATCCTGGTTCATCACCCAGGCCCAGCTGTTTTGACATGGATGCCCGTATTACATCGCCATCTACAAGCAAAATGGTCGTGTCTACTTCCATTGACATACTAATAGCCAGGTTTAAGGCAGTATATGTTTTACCCTCACCTGCCAGTGCACTTGTAATGGCAATCAAGTTACCTTTTTCGACCGGCGCTGCACCCTGATTAAAAGCATTTTGCAAAATTGGACGTTTTATTACCCTGTATTCCTCCTCCTGCCCTCTTTTTCTTTTTTCCGGGGTAAGAAAACCTGATTTCTCAAGTTTTCTGAAGTCAAAATGACATATTCTCTTTTCTGAAAAGTTACCGGATTCCTGTTTGGCATGAGATGGCTTACCATTTTCTATTGTCCCGGAAGTAGAAACAACCGAAGATCTGGATGAAACTGCAGACTGTTCAGACTCTGAATACTCAACCCCGTCCTGTTTAATGTCCTCTACAACACCAAAGTCTTCCCCATCATTCCGAGCTTTCTTTTTCTTTGCAATCATGCGTTCGATTGCTTTTTCGATACTGCTCATAACCCGGAACCTCGAAGCTTAATAATCCACTGGATATCTCCCGAATATCCCTGTAAAAAAAGAACCACAAAAAAAACAATAACCAAACCTGCAACTACCGAGAAAAATGCCCCGACCTCAAGCTTGCGTTTAAATAAAAGAGCAGGCGTCCATACCCGGCTCACACTCCCGAATACCGGGTACCCTGATACCTTTCTCAGGCTTCTCGTATCGAACACGACGGGGTGTAGTTCCGATAATAAAAATGCCAATACACCCCCTGCCCCCAATGCCAGCAGCAGAACACCGACAGAAAGCAGCTTTCTTTTCGGGGAGGCCGGGAAAGCCGGTAATCGCGGTGGTTCTATAATCTTGAAACTGACACTATCGCCTGCAGCGTCTGCCCTCTCGGCCATCTTGGCTGACTCTCTCCTGGAAACAAGTGCATCATAATTTTTTTTGTTTATACCATAATCCCGCGTCAGTCTTTTTAGCTCGGTTTCCACCTGGGGTAATGTATCAACCAATTTTCTTAACTTATCCAGCCTGCGCTTGTACTCAGCCACCCGAACCCTTAGAGCTGCCAGATTGCTCTCTGCTTTTCCAAGTGATAATTTTAATTGTTCCAACAGCGTGCTTTTGGCAATTATTGAATCCTTATTACCTTTCTTTTTAGGTATTTTTTTTGCTTCCAAGGCAACAATTGTTTGTCTTATTTCCTTAACATCGGGATGTTCTTCTGTAAACCGCAGTAATAACTGGTCTAGCCTTTGTTGTAACGCAAGGATTCTGCTGTCTACCGCTGTAACCGGTGTTGTTGCGCCCGAAGCAATACTGACTTTCCCTTCTTCATACTGCCTCTTTAGTTCATTTCTTTTAAACCGAGCCTCCTTTAGTTTAAGCTTGGCCTGCTCATATTGCGATTTGGTTCCTCGTAACCGTTGAAACACACCACCATCCTGGCCCGGCAGGGTTCCCAAATGTTTTCTTTTAAACTCTGTCAACTTGTTTTCGGCTTCAACAAGACGTGACTCATACTCCTGTATTTGTTTGCCCAGAAATTTTTGTGCCTTACTTGAGTCCAGGCGTGTGCCACCCAGAGTACTTTCAACAAAAATCGTCATCAGTGCCTGCACAACGTCCCTGGCAATTTTAGGATTATGATGCTCAAAACTGATTGTATATAGATTCTGTCTGGCTGTACCTTTCAGCGTGAGTGATTTTTTCAGGCCATTAATCAGGTTTTCATGATCACCAACCGTTTTTGCTGTTATATCCAGGTCTGTTTCACGTGCTATTTTTTCCAGGTTAGGTCGACTTAATAAGGTTTTGGTCATTAATCTTAATCGACTGGATACATTGGTTTGTACAGCCAAGCCTCTTAACAGGGGTCTGAGGATCGAATCGGTATCAACATACACTTTTGCAGTGGATGTATACTTATCCGGTATTAAAAAAACAATACTCCAGCCAATGATAGAAACTACACAGGCCAGAAACATGGCGTACCAGCGGTATCGCCATCCAGCCCGTACCCTCATTAGAATTTCGATTAAGGCTTCACGCATAAAATAAACAAGGTAGTCGTAATTAAATTAAAACCATGATTCCGGGATGATCAGAACATCACCCGGTGACATATTTATATTCGCTGATATATCGCCATCACGGATCAAATCATCCAGGCGAACCTCGATTTTCTCTTTTTTGCCGCCAATGGTGCGAATAACTGTCGCCCTGTTGCCCGCCGCATATGCGGTCAAACCACCTACAGCTATGACTACATCGAGGAGGGTCATATTTTCACTATAAGGGAGTGAACTGGGCGTGGCAGCCTGACCAATAACTCTTATCTGTTCCCTGTATCGGCCGACAAAACCGGTAACTGTAACGGTAACCTTGGGATTTTTTATATATTTGGACAGGCGTTTTTCCAGATGTCTGGCCAGTATGGTAGACGTAAGGCCACTGGCCTTCAGATCCTCCACCAAAGGTGTAGTAATCAGGCCATCAGGTCTGACTGTCACACTGGTAGAGACTTCCGGATTATTCCAGACAAATACTTTTAATCCATCACCAGGACCGATCAGATAAACAGGTGACTGGACGCCTGTTTTTCCCTGTTTATCCCCTCCCGAATCGGCGGCTGATGGTATAGTAACTATAGACAACATGATAAAGACAGTCGCAGTCTTTAAAATTTCACATAAGTTCATGATCATTTTCCAAAAAAATCCAATAACCAGCATTTAATCTGAATTAAACGTATTTATAGCAGATTATAAAAGATAATTCCTTAATTATTAGCTCCAAATAATTGTCTTTTAATGATTTTTCAGAACGATGAATAGCTTGATTTTATTGATTCCATAGAATATGCACCTTCAATTCAAACATATTCTGCATCGCTGCAGTTCAGCAAATAAAAAAAACCCTGCATTAGCAGGGTTTTTTTACTTGCTGATATGCAGTTACTCAGGAACGACGTGCCCTGATTCTGGCAGCACCCATACCGAGCAGGCCAAGACCCAACAAGGCAAGGATACCGGGTTCTGGTACTGTTGTTGTATCGAACCTGAAGGCTGTATTGGCCACGGAACTGGTGTTCATAGTAAAGGTGCCAGTTACCGGACTGTAACCACCAGTACTGGAATCGGTGATAGTGCCTGTACCGACAACCGCAAAACCTGATGCTATTGGACCCGCAGTAAATGATGACATTGAGAACGAAATTGTACCAATGCTCCACAGTGGGCTTACAGAAGAAGCTGAGAACATAAAGTCACTCATGGTTCCAGAGTTGGATGCATTTAATGAATCACCAAAGTTATAGACGGTGAACAGGGATGCAAAAATACCTGTAGTTGCCGGGTCAACAACAACCACTCCACTTCCTGTACCGTTGGCTCCCGCATCAAAACCAATCTTGGTTCCACTGGAGTTAGTCACATAAGCCCCGACACCACCAAGCTGGATCTGGCCATATAATGGTGCAGCCTGGACTGTCCCGATGCTTAGTGCAAATACTGCAATCAATAAAGTTAATTTTTTCATTTCTTGTACCCTCTTTAAAATGTAATCCTAAATAAATCCCAAAAAATCATACCGACTCTGGTATTTTATAATGCAGATCACGTGCCAATCACGATAACTATATGTTTTTAATAAATAATAATGTTTTTTTTACCCTGTATACAGGAACAATGTAAACAATTCCGACAAGATTCAGGGCTGTATTTGAGTTTTTTTGCAACATCGCGCCCATTAATCATAAAAAACAATCCAGATTATTTATAACTACCTGTTTTTTATCTATTATTTTTTGAAGAATGGGCAAACAAGGATTTGTAAATAATTTCGACAATAAAAACACTATTGCTGTGCCGATAATAATGAATAATTAATTATTCATTATTATCAATTAGTTAATTGATAAAATAGCCCGGGTAGAATACCGGCCTGTTATCTCAATAAAAGCCTGCCCCCACCCACAAGGGCAGGTTTGATAATGACCACAGGGAGAGATCATTACGGTTCTTTTAACCTTGGTTTAACGAACCAGATAATTTGTTTTTGAGCTTAATGGCCTGCTTTTTCTCCGGAAATGAATGCTTACGCTTTATAATGTCTGCCAATATGTCATTAGCCTTTCTTTTTTCGCCCGTTTTATATAAGGCAACCGCAAGGTGATATTGCACCGAGGAATCCCTTGTTAGTTGCTGTGCCGCTTTTTGCAACAAGGGCAACCCTTCTTTCAGATCCCCTTTTTGAATATATATCCAGCCAAGGGTGTCCTGGATTGCAGGGCTTCTGCTTTCGAGTTCATACGCCTTTCTGGCATACGTCAGCGCAAGATCCCGATCCTGTTTCGATATCAAACCAGCAAGATTATTTAAACTGGGTATATGGTTCGGATCAAGCTTCAGCATCCGCTTATATTGCGCAATGGCCAACGACGGTTTTCCACGCATGGAATACAGATTCGCCAGATCAAGCCCCATCGCCAGATCAGCAGGAAATCTGGAAACCCAGTTTTCAACTACCTTCAAAGCCTGCTCAAGTTGACCTGCAAGATGATAGGCATTATACAATTTCAACAGTACCAACCGGTTTGGTTTTATAGAAAGCGCATGGCGGTAGCTTTTTTGAGCTTCTTTATACTGCTTCTTGTCAAGAAAAATATCACCTGATAATGTGTAACCTGTAAATGCACTTTGCTTTTCTGATTGCATTTGGGATGCGATTTTTTTTGCTTGTTCAATATTTCCGGCATTGAGCTCTACAATTCCCAGAGCGCGCCTGGCACGCACTGAATCAGGTGAAAGTTTTAATGCAAGCTCCAGATACTCCCTGGCCTTTTTTTTCTTCCCTTGAGACTCAAGTATCCCCGCCAATTCTATATATACAAGGCTGTTTGATTTTTGTGTTTTAACCAGGTTTTGCAGTAATCTTATCGACTTGGTTCCTTCACCGACACCCTGATATGCCCGGGATAACAAGATGCTTATTTCAACATTGTTTTTATGCAGATCATTTACCTTTAGCAGTATATCTTTGGCTGATACAAAATCCCCTCTGTTCAGGAAGTACTTGCCCAGTATCAAGGCCGGAAGTGTGCTAGTGGTGTTTATCTCCGATATTTCTTTTAACAGGCTTATCGCCTGCTCTTTTCTGCCACGTCTTTCCTCGATTTGCGCCAATCCCACATATGCCTGGACATTATCCGGCTGCAAGGCCAGAACCTGGTCATACAACTTCTGTGAGTCGCTTAATTTCCCATCTTCAATATCCATATTGGCCATATAGAGTAATGCATCTATGGAATCCGGATTAATCTCAAGGGCTTCGCTAAATTTTAACCTGGCAGAAGATCGCTTTCCGGAATACAAATCTGCAACAGCTGCTGTAATTTTTGTAATCTCATTGTTCGGATTTTCTTTGACAAGCTCATTAACAAGAAGCTGTGCTTTTTTCAGTTTCCCCTGTCGTAAATAGGCATCTATCAATATTACCTTTTTTTGTTGGTCAATATCAGTTAGCGCTTCCAGTTGCTGGATTGCGTTTTCATACTGACCTTTTTTCATATAAGCAAGAGCGAGCGTACTTCTAATGGATGTATCATCCGGTTTTTTATTAATCGCTTCCTTTAAAAATTTTACAGCGTATTTCTCCTGGCCACTATCAATTGCAATCCGGCCAATCATTGTAATCAACTCATCATCATATTGTTTTTTATCTGTTGCTTTTAATATATCAAGCGCCTCTGATTGCCTGTTCAGCTTCATTCTTACTGCCGCAAGTAATTTCCTGGCCTGCAAATGTGTGGGGGTGTTATTGACAAACTTTGTAAGGTATTCATTTGCCTGTTCAAAGTTATGATTCATGTAATGCAGGCTCCCCAGCAACAGGAGTGTGGGCATATGATCCGGGACTTTTTTTGTCACTTCATACAGGCTGTTTTCTGCCTGTTCGAAATCCTTGCCGAGATAGGCAATCAGGCCTTTCAGATACAATGTTTCAGGAAGCTTGGGGAAAAACTTGCTTAATGTATCCATATACTGCTTTGTTTTGTCATACTGGTTATTTCTGATCAATGCCCTTATTAATGAAACCTGCATATTAAACTGTTTTTGACCATATAACTTGCCATTCAGTAATTCCACCGCCTTTTTAAAAGATTGAACTGCTTTTTCTGTCTGGTTTTGAGCTATATAACTTATACCTTTAAGGTACCAGGCATCTGTATTTGACGGGTTTTGTTCCAGTACCCTGCTTATCAAATCCTCTGCATCATGATACTTTCTAGCTACCAATTTAACTTCAGCCAGTCCAAGCCAGGCCTCCTGTGAATCAGGTTTGTTAGCCAATGCATTATTAAATGCTTCTCTGGCAAGACCAAGATGATGCAATCCCGTATGTGCCTTGCCCCTGAGAATATAAGCCCCCACCTTATCCACAGAATTATTTACTATTATTTTTTTCAGTACTTTTTTATACTTATGTTTAAGTAAAAACACTTTACCCAAAAGTAATGTTACTTCGCGCTCATCCCCACCATATTTAATATACCGCTCAAATTCCTTTTCTGCCGAATCACCATCTCCTACACGCAGATAAACTTTCCCAAGCAGTTTTCGCGCTTCCTTGTTTGATGGTTCCTTCTGCAGAACGTTCTTCAGTGCAATAATGGCATTACGGTATGATTGTTGTTTTAATTCCTTATTGGCCTCCTTCATGTATTCGTCAGTACTTGTCTGACTACATGCAGACACAAAAAGAAGTATGACTAACATCCGTGAAAATTTTATAAACTGAACATTTATATTCATATTTCACCCTTCCAGGATATTCGTTTGTCTTTCTGTTATATTTTTCTGTATCAATTAACCACCAAAGATTATTTTAGCCCATACTTATTCATTAAATCATATAGTGTTGGTCTGCTTACCCCCAATACTTCAGCAGCTTTTGATACGTTCCCATTTACATATGACAATGCACGCTGCACGGCATTATCCTCTGCTTTATCACGTACTTCACGTAAATTTAACGGCGCAGTCTCTGTTTCTGAATGCTTCAGTTGCAAGTCGCCTGACGTGACCATGGCTGCCTCTGCCATGATGACGGCACGTTTAACCTTGTTATCCAGTTCACGTACATTACCCAACCATTGATGCTGCTCGATGGCTTCAAGCGCCTCCTGTGAAAACCCTTTTGCAACTGATTTATTTTGCTCGATATGTCTGGATAAAAATGCCTTGGCCAACAAAACTGCGTCACCGGTGCGTTCTCTTAACGGGGGGATATCTATCGTAATTTCACTTATCCTGTAAAATAAATCCTCTCTAAAATCACCCGCTGTTATCATCTCTTCAAGGTTTCTGTGTGTCGCACAAACAACGCGCACATTTAACTGAATTTCTTCACGCCCACCTATTCTCTCAATTACTCTTTCCTGTAAAAACCTCAACATTTTTGCCTGAAGAGAAATTGGCAAATCACCAATCTCATCAAGGAAAAGCGTGCCATTGTTTGCAACCTCGAGTTTACCTAATGTTCTCTTTGCTGCACCGGTAAATGCGCCCTTCTCATAACCAAACAACTCACTTTCCAGCAAGGTTTCCGGGATAGCCGCACAATTTATCGCCACGAGCCGTCCCTCTTTCCTTGGGCTCAACTCATGTAATGCCTTTGCCAGCACCTCCTTTCCTGTACCACTTTCCCCCAATAGCAGGGTGGTCGCATCTGTCGGTGCTATTTTCTCAATTAACTGACAGATTTTCAACATTTCCTGGCTATTTGCGATAACACCATCCAATGGTGATTTCGATGCCAATACTGTAAGCAGGCGATTATCCTCTTCCAGTTGATGCACATGAAATGCCCGATTGACGATAACCTTCAAAACATCAGGATCAATAGGCTTTTGATAAAAATCATACGCACCCCTGTCAATAGCCCTTAACGCATTTTTATGGTCATCATTACCTGTAACAACGATTACCTTGGTTGCAGGCGATAATTGGCGTATTTCATCAAGTGTCGCAAACCCTTCACTGACGTTTGCCGGATCGGGTGGCAACCCTAAATCAAGCGTTACCACAGGAGGTGTCAGCCGCCTCAATAAAGTGATCGCTTCTTCGCGATTTCCTGCAATGTTTGTATCGTAGTCTTCAAATGACCATTTCAACTGATTTTGCAATCCCGGGTCATCCTCAACTATCAGCAGTGATTTTAATGCGTTGTTTTTTTCTTTCACTCCACCACCACTGTTTCAGCATTGGTCTCATTGGTTTTATTCTGCAAGCCCGGGATAACCAGCTCGAACTCTGTCCCCTGACCAGGGCTGCTGCATACCGCCACCTCACCACCCAGTGCACGGATAAACTCGCGACACTCATAAACACCAACACCCATGCCTGCATTTCCTTTCGTCGTAATAAAGGGATGAAATAATTTTTCTTTTATAAATGTAGCGTCCATTCCGTAACCATTATCCATTACTTTAATAATTACATTATTATCTTCCGTTGATACATATACCTTAACATAACCTTCATCGTCTGTGGCTTCCTGGGCATTTTTGATTATATGCCCTACCACCGAGATAAAACGATCATGGTTTGCAGGTATTTTTACATCAGTAAGCCGACAAATTAATTCCGGCTTTGGCATGTAATTTTCATGGGCACGAATAACCTCATCCATGACCTCCTTAATATTAACCATATTTACCGATTGCTCGGTAAACCGTCCTTGACGCAGCTGTGTTAGCAACCTGCCCATTTTTTCTGATGCATAGCCGACGGTTAGAAATGCATCTTCAACGAATTCGGGCTTATGTTTGAATTTTTCGGCATTTCGCACAACCAGATCCAGCTGTGCAATCAAATTCTTCAGATCATGGACTACAAATGCTGACAATCGGTTAAAAACTGCAAATTTCTCTGACATGGCCAGTGAATCAGATGCTTCCTGGAAAGCAAGGTAGCTGGACGCCTGCATACTGGCTGTTTTTAATAAATCACGATCCTCCCAGTTAATATATCGCTTTATCCTTGGCTGAGAAAGAACAAGAAACCCGATTAATGTATCCAGGTGACGCATCGGGATCACCAACCATGCCTTTTCCAGGTTGCTCAGCCAGTCGGGCAGTTTGAGTCCATTGTATAATTCAACATTTTCACGGTATTCATCCAGATTTATCACCCAGTTTTTTTCATTCAGAAAGGTTGCCAGATTCCCGGTTTTCTCTTCTTTTATGCTTATATCCGGAAAAAGTGTTTTTGCAACACATTGATATGCATCCTTGTCCTCATCGAGTAACCATAGCATCCCACCCTGGCTTTCGACCAGTTTGGATATGCTGTTAATTACTGTGTCATTTAAATCAGAATCAATACCTGTTCTGGATAGTTCCTTTGTTATCTTCAACCATTCATCCCGGTAATCATATTTATAATTGAAAAAATGCTTGCTTATAAATACCTTGGTTTTCGCCCGGACATCCCCCGAGAAAAGTAGTGCGAACAACAGGATAAATGCTAAAAAGAAAAAAACTATCCGGGCTACCGAACCCCAACTGCCACCATACAGTTTGATGTAATAGCCAGCTGAGGCCATTATCAGCAGATAGCCACCCACCCCCATTAATGTCGTTGTATGAAATACAAGTTGACGCGAAACAAATATATCAAGTGACCACCTGGGGTTTCTTGCAGCAGAGATAGCCAGTAGTGGTACCGAAAGTGCGGCAACGAAGCCTCTCCCTGACCATATGTTTTTGTCTATACCGCTGAACAGAATGGCATCAGAGTATAGAAAAAAATCGTATATGAAAAGTAAACCAATACCGGTAAAAAGATACTTGACTGCCCATCTGTTATCCGGGCGCGTATTTCTGAATAGCTGTTCAATCAGAACCAGTCCGGCAATGGATAGTACCAGGCTGCCGATCAGTATTATTTTATAATCCACTAAAAAATAAAGGTCTGCAATGACAATGTTGTGATCAATATAAAATGACCCCACCAGTAACAGCAACGAGGCCAGGTAAACAAGAGAAGATAATCCATTTAACAGTAATGTCTTCTTTTTTGATGCATAAATTGGTTTAAGCAAACTGAACAGAAATGCATAAAGTGAAACATTCCGAATCACCTCAAACATTATCGGGTAAGGACTGGATCCATTAAACCTGAAGTCACTCAATCCCTGCGACAGTGACCATAATAAACAGGAAAATACAGCCAGCAACAACAGGCCACCTTGTAAACGACCTCGCCAGTGTGTAATCAGCAACAGAACAAGTATTGAAAAAAGTCCGCTTGCTATAAAATAGCCGAGATTACCGACATCCACAATTCACCCGCTCTTGTTGGCATGTATTATTGATTATCTGGCGCCTCTACTCCAGACGATTGCCTGCGCTGTCTGAAACAGGATTAATATATCAAACAACAGGCTATATCTTTTGATGTAATAAAGGTCATATTGCAGTTTTTCGATGGCATCCTGCTCCGATGCCCCATATGGATAGGAGATTTGCGCCCAACCTGTAATCCCGGGTTTTACGTTATGTCTTATATTATAAAAAGGTATGATCTGCGACAATTCCTTTACAAATTGCGGGCGTTCCGGCCTAGGGCCCACGAAACTCATTTGACCTTTTAGCACATTGAATAACTGTGGTAATTCATCAATTCTGAATAAACGAATAATCTTTCCATTCTTCGTTATCCTGTCATCATCAACTTTAGCCCATTGTGCGACACCTTCTTTCTCGGCATCTTCCCTCATACTGCGAAATTTAAATAAATTGAATGGTTTTCCATACTGCCCTACCCTCTCCTGTTTATATATAATAGACCCCTTGCAGCCTGCTTCCAGCCAGATAGACAGGGCGGTAAGAGCCATGACAGGTAACGACAAAATCATCATGACAACACTTGCAACTACATCAAATACCCTTTTACCAAAGGTATTCATAACTGCCCGTGAATAACCGTCTGAAAAAATCATTGAGCTGGGATGCAGGGTATCCAGGCGTATTTTTTTTACCTGCCTCTCAATAAAGTCCCCGGCTTCGTATATAATCAAACCATCCATTTTACATTCGAGGATTTCATCCACAGGAAAACTTTTTCTTCTGTCATCAACGGCAACCACGATTTCATCAATCGTGTTTTCTTCTACATATGATTTTAACGAACTTATTGAAGATACAATTCTTTCCTTCGAAACCTTGCTGATTTCTCCAGGGATATGAAGAAAACCGACAATCTTCACTCCATATAAATCAGACCTTCTTTTTTGTTGTTCTATCATCTGCGCCTTGCTGCCTGTCCCTATGACCAGTATTCTGCGTCGCGATGCCTCATGATCGGATATTGCATAATGCAGCAGTCTGCCCAGGGTAATCAGTACAAGCGATATCCATATTGCAAAAAATATTGACGATCGATCGACTGATATTTGCGGGTAAGAATAAAAACTGAGGGCCAGCAACATCATGCCCAGTGCAAGACTCCCGATGATTCTTACTCCAAAGTCCAGCCATTCGCTCTCTTTTCTATGCCGCCAGTACAAGCCCGCGAAGGTCATACAACCGATATTAATGGCTGTAAATAATATCGATCGGGGAAGCAACCATTCAAAATCAAATTGCTGACCTGCCCCCAGTCCAAAATATGTACTGACTTCGACCCCAAGCCCTAATGCAGAGAACAAAATGAGTGATTCGATAATAAAAAGCAGCAAGAACGAACCTGGAACATAATGACGAAAAAGACGAACCATATAAATTGCTTCCCCCGGAATTTCAATAACATTTAGTCAATAATATCAGAACGATACTAAATATTCTTAAATCATCATATATTCAGCTTTTACCACTCACTCAAGCCGTCATTTACTTGATATAAACATGCATCAACCATCCAATCCTGGTCTCATACCTGGTTTGAATCTATAACATACTGTTTTAATTAATTTTTAACTTTCTGCTTGACACGCAGGTCTCATCCACTATAGATTGTTCCGCGTTTCCAGGTGCCCTGAATGACCATCAATCATGACGGGTGAAACGGGAAGCCGGTGCGATCTGAGCCAATTCAGCATCAATCCCGGCACTGCCCCCGCAACGGTAAACGAGTCAAGACAGAACCACTGCCACTGTGCATGCATGGGAAGGCGCCTGTCGGGATACCCCCCGCTCGTGAGTCCGGAGACCGGCCTGAAGCAATAGAATCTGTCGCGGCGGGCGATGAGTGAACACGGGGTTCTGTTCTCTATCACACGCTTATTCCTCCCTCGCGATCAGTCGATAATAACAAATGCTGCTATGCATTTCTGCTGTTGAGGAAAAACCGTGAACACCTTATATATAAAAACAAGACCACTGCTTCATTATTCAGTATTATTTCTGGCAACCACTACCCTGCCCTGCACCGTGTATTCTGCAAGCTCGCTGGAGCCGGTAATAATTACCGCATCCCGAATTGACCAGGAAACCCGTACCCTGCCCTCGAACACAACAATTATCACGGCAGACGACATCAAAAAAAGCACCGCACGTACTATACAGGAATTACTGTCCCAGCAAGCCGGCATCCGGGCCCGTCACCTGTATGGAAATAATGCGGCACGCGCCAGCATCGACATCCGCGGCTTTGGCGCCACGGCGACATCGAATACACTGATCCTGCTGGACGGCCGCCGCTTGAATGATATCGACCTGTCTGCGGTAGATTTGAGCGCTATCCCACTACACAATATCGAACGCATCGAGATTATTCGTGGCGGAGGATCGGTATTATATGGTGATGGTGCAGTCGGCGGTACCATCAATATTATCACCAAACGACATGGCAAAAGTGGTACGAGGGGACAGGTGGCCATTGCCGGTGGTTCCTTTAACAGTCGGGAAATCAATGCGGGCATTGACTATATCAGTGGCGATTTTTCAGTTAATCTTGCCGCCCAGTCACTGGCCTCGGATGGATACCGGATACATAACAACTACCGCCAGAACAATTTTCAGGCCGATCTGCGTCAGATGATGGAAAAAGGTGAGATATTTTTAAAGCTCGGTGTCGATGAGCAGGATCTGCAACTGCCCGGTGTACGGACGGTTGACCCCAATATTCCCCTGGACCAACTCAATAATGACCGGCGGGGCAGCTCGAGCCTGAACGATTATGCCGATCGATCGGGTTACTTTTTTACATTGGGTACAACCCGCTACCTGAATGATGACACGGAACTGGTGGTTGACCTGGGTTATCGCTATAAAAACGATACCGCCTTCCTGAGTGGTGCGTTCTTTTCATCAAATGTGGATACAGAGTTATCGAACTGGTCACTGACACCACGTATTAAAATGCAGAACAATTGGCTGGGCGTACCGGGAACGCTAACAACAGGTCTGGATTTTTATGATTCGTTGTATAAATCCAACCGGGCACAAACCCCTAATACGACAAATCAGCCAATCCATTTACTGAAACTGACCCAGACCAGTGTTGCACTGTATGCACAACAGATTCTGAAACCACAGAAACATTATCGCTACAACATTGGCGTACGCGTACAAAACGTTAAAACCAACGCCATTGACCGCTTTGACGCAACCGCACCCGGGGCATCGGCCTTTGATTCACAAGCACCCGGTGGCGACAATTCGGATACTGAAAAAGGAATGGAACTCGGTGTCTCGTATGACCTGAACGCTGCAACAACAATTTATGCCGGATACAATCGCGCCTTCAGAATCGCAACTGTGGATGAGACCTTTGCAACATTTCCCGGGGCATTTAAATTTCTACAACCCCAGACATCCAGTAATATTGAGTTCGGGGTAAAATACGCGACAAACAAACTGACCGCACAATCGGGTGTTTATTACATGCGTCTTAAAAACGAGATCCAGTTTAATCCGGTAACATTCAGCAATATCAATCTGGATCCGACCCGCCGTTACGGAATTGAGGTTTCTGCACAGTATCAGCTTATACCTGACCTGAAGCTGGATGCCAACGTGACATTGATGCGCTCACAGTTCAGGGGTGGGGCATTTACCGGCAATGCTGTACCACTGGTACCATCAAAAACTGCAACACTATCGGCGTTATGGAATATCCGTCCTTATATGTTGTTAACCACCACCGTGAATTATGTTGGAGAAAAACGCTTTGATAATGATCAGAGCAATACCTTTGCAAAGATCCCTTCATATAAAACAGTAGACATGAAGCTGACCGGTAAACTTCACAATTGGCGAATAGCGGCACAGGTGAAAAATATTTTTAATGAAAAATATTTTGAATACGGTGTCAGAAGTACGTTTACAGCAGGACGTTATAATGCCTATCCCCTGCCGGAAAGGGAGTTTGTCATTTCACTGGAGAAACAATTTTAGTAGCATGGTTCAGCAATCGCGGCAATTTGCCGCGATTGTTTTTTCTTACCTTCTCCAGAATACGACAAACTTTTTTTGCCCCCATCAATATTCTCGGTGTTGGCCTGGCAATGGTGTACGGCTTTATTCCGTACAGTTGATTGTTTCTGACAGCCGGGATCTGTTGCCATTTTTTCCAGTCATGCAACCATGTACTGGACTGTTTACCTGTGGCATTTACAAATATAACTTCAGGCCGGGCTTCGATAACCGCCTCCCGTCCAACCACAGGGGACAAGACCCGGGCATCGGAAAAAACATTTTTACCCCCACACAATTTGATAACATCACTGATATAGTGTTTGCCATTAATCGTCATTAAAGGCCTGTCCCAGACCTGGTAAAAAACCCTTACTTCAGGACGTGCCGAATACTTTACACGTAATTCATTCAGTATCCTTTCAAAATGACTGGCAACCTCCTCACCCCTGTCACCAACACCCGTCAGAAGTGCAAACCGCCGTAACAATGCAGCAATATCCTTCAAACTGTTTGCCGTAGACAAATAAACAGGTATCCCCATTCCCCTGAATTTATCGATGCTGGCGGCGGAGTTACCCCCGTCCCACGCAAGGATCAAATCCGGGTTCAATGACAGGATCTGCTCCAGATCCTGAGACTGATGATTTCCAATGCGCTTTATCAGGTGTGCCTTTTTGGGGAAATCACTGAATTCCACTGTACCTGCAACCCATTGACCCGCCCCAACGGCAAATAACAATTCCGTGATGTGGGGTGCCAGGCTGATGATTCTTCTGGCAGGCTGATTAAGAGTGAAGGTTTTCCCTGAACTGTCCGGCACCTTGATCGCCGAGTCTGAACTGGCAATTTGTGACCAAAGTAGTAATAAAGTAACAAACAGAATATTAAGCTTGATTACATGAATTTTTGCCATACAAATGTGATCTATTGTTGGTATAGTGGCAATTGTTATAGACGAATTTACACGGATTGTCTATAATAATAGACTTCAATGGTGCATTTTAATTTAATAAAAACAAAAAGATACAAACTTAACACGGGTATTTGAACATGATCAACCTTAACAAGACAACTCGGGGATTCACCCTTATCGAAGTCATGGTCGTTGTGGTCATCCTCAGCATTCTGGCCGTTCTGGTTGTACCCAAGATCATGAGCAAACCCGAACAAGCCAGAAAAACCCAGGCCATGATATCGATCAACAGTCTGGAATCTGCACTGCGTTACTACCATCTGGATAATTCCCAATACCCGAGCACTGACCAGGGCCTGGAGGCACTGGTCAGAAAACCCAGCGGGACACCGGAACCAAAAAACTGGAATAAGGATGGCTATATGGATCGTATCCCGAAGGACCCATGGGGCAATCCTTACCGGTATCTCTCACCCGGCACGCATGGCAAAATCGATATTTCCTCATGGGGGCCTGATGGCACGGCCAGCGATGATGATATTGGAAACTGGAACCGGAAATAAAACACTGAAATCAGATTGGCATCGTGCCCATTATTTTACATCCCTGACTGACATGGGACGATTAAATCCATCGCCCGACAAAAATGGATTCACATTAATAGAAATTCTGGTTGCCCTGGTTATCATCAGTATCGTCCTGAGTGTTGCACTGGTAAAATTTGACCTGAATAATCCCGAAAAAAAATTGAGGCAGGAAGCAGGCCGGCTGACACGCATTATGGAACTGGCAGAACAGCAGGCCATATTCCAGTCAGTGGAACTGGGCATATTATTCAATAGCGATGGCTATGAGGTCTACCAATATACCCGGAATAAATGGAAGCCCTCGTCTGATTCACTTCTGGGAAAACACACCCTGCCAGATAATATTGAACTTGTTCTGGACATTGAAGGCAGCCAATCGTACCCGAAAACCTCCCCCGCGATCAATAATGTCCCACAGATTGTCTTTTATTCCAGCGGTGAATCGACACCCTTTGAAGTGACCGTCAAGCAGGCATCCGGGAACAGGCTATTCTTTATTATCAGTAATCTTAAAACCGGAAAACTGGAAATCCTCCGTGAATCAAATTTGTAACAAAAACGGTTTCACATTATTAGAGGTTTTGATTGCCCTGGCCATTCTGGCAATCTCCCTGACTGCCATGATCAAGGCATCGAGTGAGAATACAGTCAATACTGCCTACATGAGGGACAAGTACCTGGCCAGCATCGTCGCCGCAAATAAAATGAATGAACTGCAACTGCTGCAGAACTGGCCCGGCACAGGAAATTCCAATGGCAAAACAGAACTGGGAAAATACACCTGGAAATGGGATATAAAAATCGAAAACACACCGGACAGCAGGTTAAGACGCGTCATTATTGCCATATCGCTTGACGAAAAAGACCACACACTATACAAACTGGTTGGTTATCTGGGTCAACGATAAATGATAATCCGAAGACAGACAAATGGTTTCACATTACTGGAGATCCTGGTCTCGATTTCGATATTCGCCATTATTTCTGTGATCGCACTGACCGGGCTCAAGACAATCATCGATGCCCAGGAAATCACCAATAAAGTAGCCGACCAGATGAAGGAACTCCAAAGCACCCTATTTTATCTGGAACAGGATGTGCGTTTTGCAATAAATCGTGAAATCCGTGATGAATTTGGTGATGCCCGGCCTGCAGTCCTTGCCGGCAATACAGGAATTACCGGCCTGTCATTAACGCGGGCCGGTTTACGCAACCCGTTGGGTTTGAGTCGAAGTAACATGATAAGGGTGCATTATCGACTACGAGACAATGCCCTGATACGCAGCCAGTACAGGAACCTGGACCGGCGATCCGAAACAGATAAATTTGAGCGCCAGTTGATGTCCAATGTTGATGATCTGGAATTCAGGTTTCTTGATTCGAACCATCAATGGGCCAATTTCTGGCCCCCCGTTAAAACACAGGGCGGTCAGACTAACTTGCCAAAGGCCATTGAAATAACAATAAGTCAACAATATCTGGGTAAAATTACCCGTCTGATATCATTACCGGGATCATAATTACCCTGAACAGTAATATGAAAATTGTAATGAAAAAAACCTCCCTCAAAAAACCACATATGCATCTGACCAGGTTCATTAAACCTGTCAGAAGACATCAACAGGGTGTCGCCCTGCTGACCGCATTACTGATCGTCGCCTTTGCAACCATCATTGCCGTCAATATTATCGAAAGGCAGCAATATGATGTGCAAAGACTGCAAAACATATTACTCGGCCAACAAGCCTATCTATTCGCCCTGGGTGGCGAGGCCTGGGCCAAAAGCGTATTATTCAGGGACAAGAATAATTCGAATACCAGCAAAACGGACAACCTGTTCGAGGACTGGGCAAAACCATTACCTTCAACATTTATTGAGGGTGGCACCATATCCGGAAAAATTAATGACCTTCAGGGGCGTTTTAACATAAACAACTTGTATATAAAGGATCGTAATGACCTTTCCCAGATTAACAGGCTAAAAGAACAGAAGGCACTGTTTGAACGTCTGCTCCGGGTGCTGGAAATAAGCAACCCCATATCAGATGCCATCATTGACTGGATGGATACCGATGCGGATGTCACCTTTCCGCGTGGTGCTGAAGATCAAAACTACCTGGAAAAAAGCGCCGGTTACAGGGCCGGGAACAAAAAAATAAGTAATATAACCGAACTGCTGCTGGTGGAAGGAATCACTACCCGGATATATAAAAAACTGGAACCCTATATCTGTGCCTTGCCTGAGCAAACAACAATTAATATCAACACTGCACCTGCCGAGGTAATTGCAGCCCTGTCAGACCAGCTAGACCTCGAAAAAGCGATTTCTATCGTTGAAAATAGAACGTCGGCATTTGATACCGTTAAAAAATTTATTGATAAAACAAAAGGCTTGACTACCAATAAAACCAGCTACGAACTGGTAATTACTCCCTTGATTGGTGTAAGTTCAAGGTATTTTGAAGTGCAGGCTTATGTGCAAATCGATAAAATAAGGAATAATCTTGTCAGCACACTTAAAAGAACGTCAACAAACGGTATTGAAACATTATCAAGAAGCCCCGGTATGAATTAATGACAGGCATAATATTTTTCAGGCTCCATCAAGACAACTCTACCGACTGGTATTTACCCGAAGATGAGAGCGGCAGACTTGCGCAATACGGTTCTTCTCTCTCTGATGCTACTGAACTTTGCCGGGGGAAAAAGATTGTTGTATTTATTCCGGGGTCCTGCGTCCATCTCTCCACACACCTGATTCCGGTGCGCAGCCGGCAGAAAATCCTGCAGGCCATACCGTTCACCATGGAAGATGAGTTGATTGGAGATGTTGATGAGTTCCATTTTGCCATACCCGCCAGAACGCCACAAAACAATATTCCCGTTTGTGCTGTTAGTCACGAAAAAATGGAAATGCTGCTGTCCCTGTTTCACGATGCTGATATACAGCCGCAGGTAATGACGCCGGACCTGCTCGCGCTACCACTGCAAACAAATCACTGGACGATACTGGTTGAGAACAATGAAACATCCACTCTGACAGGACAATTTAGCGGATTTACGGTTGACACAAACGGGCTTGATACCTGCCTGGAGCTGGCCATGCAGGAAACCGAAGATAATATGCCCGCTAAAATCGATATTATTGATTTTCGAACCCTCGACACAGACATTAAATTTGAAATACCCGGCTTTGATCCGGACAACATCACCATCACTCATCCTGCAGGTAACCCGATTACCCTGCTTGCAGAAAACTACACCGATGCAGCAGCCATAAATCTGTTACAGGGTACCTATGCCACCAGAAAAGTTCGAAATCCTTCACTGAGAAAATGGTACCCGGCCCTGACAGTACTGGCCATCATGTTATTCATAAAGGCTGCAAGCGGATTGATTGAATACCGTCGTATCAGCAACGAGATCAATCTGCTCGACAGGCAAATCAAGACAACCTTTAACCGGGCATTGCCTGATGTCAGGCGCATGGTTAACCCCAGGGTACAAATGGAACAACGACTGAAACAACTAAGGCATTCAGATGGGCAGGGAAAAACCGGCTTTCTTGCCATGCTCGATAAATCTGCGAAGGCACTTAAACTGTACAATAAAATTACCCTCAAGGGGATAAACTTCAGAAATGATCAACTTGATATGGAATTTACTATCGGTGATCTTCAGAAGCTTGAAAAACTGAAACAGGCAATCAGTCTGAAAGGAATGAAGGTCGAGATCAGATCGGCAGCTGTACAGGGCAATGTAGTATCCGCACGATTGCGTATCCGGGAGGCGGAATAATGAAGGCGTGGTTTTATTCCAAGGAACCACTTGAAAGGCGTATTGTGATCGCTGTCGGCGCGATGATTATTCTTTCCCTGTTGTACCTGCTTGTATGGGTTCCCGTGAGTGAATCCTATGATCTGAAAAGCAAACAGTTAAACAGTAAACGTGAACTTGTACAGTGGATGCAAAAGACAGCTGCCAGGATTACCCGTCTCCAGGGGGACAGAACGGCTAAGGGGGCATCATCAAACCATCCCTTGCTATCGACTGTCGATCAAACTATCAAAAGATCCGGTCTGGGTAGCAGTATGAAGCGGCTCGAACCCCAGGGGAATAACAAGGTGCAAATCTGGTTTGAAAATGCCGGTTTTGACCCGCTTGTTTCATGGCTTGGCAATTTATCAGGGCAATATCAAATAAGTATTGTCACCATCAGCATAGAACCCCAGGGGCAACCGGGACGAGTAAATGCCCGGCTTGTTTTAAGCAGAGGTGCCTCATGAGTGTCCGGGCCGCAGTCATCGTGGCTGGCTGTGCCAGCTTTTTTGTTTCGCTTGTGGTCATGACGCCTGCCAGTATCGTCACCCATTTTGGCAAACAAATGATGGACGGGGTTCAGCTATATAAACCACAGGGATCCATCTGGTCGGGACAAGCCGGCAGCCTGTCGGTTCAGGGGATTGTATTTCATAATGTAGTGTGGAAGCTGGCCCCCCTTCCGATTCTGGCCGGGGAACTGGATCTGGCGTTTTCTGCCCGGGACGAGCTTCACCCGCTCAAGGGAAATATCGTTGCCGGGTTTGATGGTGACATTCGAGCCAACAATATAAAAGGAATCCTGCCTGCAAATATGATCAGTCATATAAAGGCCATTAGTTTTATCGGGCTGGAAGGCAGACTGAACATCAACCTGAAAGAATTGAGGATAGACGAGCAGGGCCTGAAGGCTGCCACTGGCGAGATCCTGCTTTCCAACGGCAGGCTGACCCTGCCCTTGCAGGGAAACCTGGGTAATATCAAGCTGACACTATCAAATCAGGGCAACAATATTATTATCAGGATCAATGACCTCCACGCTCCAATCGGTATTGATGGAACCCTGAAGCTACAGCCCAACCATCATTTTAATTTTAATGCGCGCTTTACACCGACACCTTCTTCTGATGCCATCCTGCTTTCCTTGATAAAAAATGCAGCCCGGCAACAGCCTGATGGACGCTTGCAGATACAATACAACGGCAGCTATTAATAACCGGGAAACCTGTCTGTGGTTTTTCGATCCCGGAATCAGGTGGTCACAGGTATATTTACCCGCCACCCGCGAGATTGGGTGAATACTGCCCGTGTCTCAACGCAGGGGAGGGATTTGATATTTGCCGATATCTTATGTACTGGTTAAATTATTTTTGCTAAGCTCATGATGTAAATATATTTTCCCGGTGTTAAGTTCCCTGCTATTCTCCCGTAAACCGGGTTATGAAATGGACCGGGGTGGCTTGGTCACTCAAACTAATTCAGGCTTTTAAATAAGCCTATTAAATATTTGTTTTACATATGTTTTTTAACCTATTTCATGGCTTTGCATCGCATATTCGGGGGGGAATCATCCTGCTTCTGATGATTTGCATGCCGGCCAGCTCAATGGCCGATAAAGACATCACCCTGAATCTCAAAGATGCCGATATATCCACCCTGATCAGTACGGTATCCCGATTGACCGGGAAAAATTTCGTTGTCGACCCTCGTGTAAAAGGTCGTGTCACCGTGATCTCGGCCAGTCCGCTGGCAAAGGACGAGATATACCAGATTTTTCTGTCCATTCTGGAGGTTCATGGTTTTGCAACCATCCCTGTGGGAGATATCATCAAGATTGTTCCCAATAGCAAGGCCAAACAGGGTGCCATACCGACAACCCGGGCGGCAGCCTCCATCACGGGTGATCAGGTCGTCACCCGGATAATCCGGGTAAGGAATGTCACCGCGGCACAACTGGTGCCAATACTTCGACCACTCATACCTCAACAGGGACATTTAGCGGCCTACCCGTCCAAAAATGTCCTGATCATCACCGACAGTGCACGGAACGTAGCGAGGCTGGCCAGTATCATTTCCAAAATAGACCGGGTCAGCGACAGTGAAATAGAAATTATCACCCTGGCTCACGCATCCGCCAGTGAAATTGTCCGGATTCTAAATGGTTTATCACGGGGAAATGTCAAATCAAGACAAAGCACGCAGGTCACTTTTGCAGCAGATGAACGCACAAACAGCGTATTGTTAAGTGGTGAGGCATCGGCCCGCCTGAGATACAGGGCACTGATCAGCCACCTGGATACCCCTTTGGAGACGGACGGTGGAACACGGGTCATCTATCTTCATTACGCCAAGGCCAAGGATCTTGTTCCCGTTCTGACCGGCGTCAGCAAAACCCTGCAAGGCAGAAAAATCAAACCCGGTTCAAGAAAATCCGCACTGGGGACCAATGTCAGTATTCAGGCCGATAAAAGTGCAAATGCCCTGGTTATATCTGCCCCACCCGATATCATTCGCTCTCTGCAGCGTGTCATCAGTAAGCTGGATATTCGACGTGCACAGGTGCTGATAGAGGCCATCATTGCGGAAGTCACACTGGATAAATCACGCGAACTGGGCGTTCAATGGGCCGTTGACGGAAGCCCCGGTGGAGTGGGTGGTGTCGGTATTATCAATTTTGGCGGTTCAAGCGGTATTGGCAGCATTGCAGCAACGGCTGCCAGCGGTGGCATCCCCAGTATTGGCGATGGTGCCTCCCTGGGGTTCGGCAAGTTTGATAGCACACGAATTAATTTTGCAGTCGTTTTACGTGCACTATCCAGTGATGCCGATTCCAACATCCTGTCCACGCCCAGCCTGGTCACCCTGGACAACCAGCAGGCTGAAATTGTGGTGGGACAGAATGTCCCCTTTGTCACCGGTGAGTTCAGTAATACCGGCGGAACCTCGAGTGCAGTCAACCCCTTTCGAACCATCAAAAGGCAGGACGTAGGTCTGACATTGAGGGTTACTCCACAGATTAATGAGGGGGATGCGATTAAACTGGATATCGAACAGGAAATATCAGGTGTTATCCCCAGTAGTACCGGCGCAAGTGACCTGACGACAAGCAAGCGTTCAATAAAAACAAGCGTCATGATTGAAGACAGGCGAACGATCGTGCTGGGTGGCCTGATTGATGACACCTTGCAGCAAAGCCACCAGACTGTCCCCATACTCGGTGACATACCCTTACTGGGTCGTCTGTTCAGTTATGACAAAACAACCAAGAAAAAACGTAACCTGATGGTATTCATACGCCCTGTCATCCTGAGGGATGCCGCAACCGAGAGCAATATTACAGAAAGTAAATATTCCCTGATTCGTGCCCGGCAACTCGAACAAAGGAAAAAGGGAGTCTATTTTATGGATGATTCCGAGACGCCTCTGTTACCGAAGGAACTGCCGGCGATACCTTCACCATTCAAGGACAGGAAAAAATCAGCTGTGGAAACCAGCCAAACATCCGACGAGTAACAAACATGGCCGAGAGTCAAGAAACATCCGCACTTACACACGATGGTCAGGAAACTGACAGTAACTATTTACCCTATGGTTTTATTCGTAAGCATGGTGTTGTTATTACAAATGTCAGTGACGGCGTGGCCCATGTCCTTTACAAACCCGGATGCAAGGTTACCGTTTTTTCCGAGATCAAGCGTTACCTGGGTTGCGCATTAAAACTACATAAAGTCAGTTCCGAAGAATTTGAAACAAGGGTAGCCGAGTTATATGAAGCCGGTTCGAGTCAGGCCATGCAGGTCATGGATGATATCAGTGAAGACATGGATCTGAATCATGTTGCCATGGGCCTGGGTGAAACGGAAGACCTGCTCGATACCCAGGATGATGCCCCGATCATCCGCTTGATCAACGCACTGCTTACAGAATCACTCAAGGAAGAGGCATCGGATATTCATATTGAGACCTATGAACATAACATGGTGGTCAGATTCCGGGTCGACGGGGTTCTCAGGGAGGTATTGCAACCGCCTCGTGCCGTTGCTCCCCTGCTGGTCTCGCGCATCAAGGTCATGGCCCATCTGGATATTGCTGAAAAACGGGTTCCACAGGATGGAAGAATTTCACTGAAAATCAACAACCGTGCAGTCGATGTACGTGTTTCAACCCTGCCATCAAATCATGGTGAACGTGTAGTACTTCGCCTGCTTGATAAACAGGCCGGAAGACTGACCCTGAAAAACCTCGGTATGGCAACGCAGGCAACAATCGACCTGACCAACCTGATCCACAAGCCCCACGGCATCATCCTGGTCACAGGCCCGACCGGCTCGGGCAAAACAACAACGCTTTATGCAGCCCTGAGTAAACTCAATAATCGTACGCGCAACATCGTGACGGTGGAAGACCCGATAGAATATAACCTGGAGGGTGTTGGGCAGACCCAGGTAAACAGGAAGGTCAACATGACCTTCGCACGCGGACTGAGGGCAATCCTGCGGCAGGACCCCGATGTGGTGATGGTCGGCGAAATCCGTGACCTGGAAACTGCACAAATTGCAGTTCAGGCAAGCCTGACAGGTCACATGGTACTTTCAACGCTCCACACTAACAGTGCTGTCGGGGCCATCGCACGATTGCGCGATATGGGGGTTGAGCCATTTCTGCTTGCATCCAGCATGGTTGGCATACTTGCACAACGACTGGTGCGTAAGCTGTGCCCGCATTGTAAAGAAGAGACTATACCGAATGAAAAGGATTGCGAACTACTGGGAATCAGCAACAAGGAAAACCCCGTCATTTATCGCCCCAGAAAAGACGGCTGTGAGCATTGTTTACATCTTGGTTATCATGGCAGAACAGGTATCTATGAATTTATCGAGATAGATGACGAGCTACGCAGCCTTATACACGATGGGGCCAATGAAATAACATTGATAAAACATGCAAGGCTTAAATCACCTGGCATAAGACATGATGGCTTACGCAGAATCCTGAATGGCGATACCAGCATTGAAGAAGTACTGCGTGTTACCCAGGAAAACTAGTGTTCTATGAGCGCCTTTGAATACACAGCCCTGAACAGGCAAGGCAAGAATCGCCGGGGTGTACTGGAAGGTGACACTGCCAGGCAAATACGCAGCCAGCTCCGTGATCAGGGGCTGACCCCGCTGACTGTCGCAGAGGTAAGCCAGCAGGACAAAAAACGCAGCACAGAAAGTGTATTCAAAAAACGAATAAGCCCCATGGATCTGGCCCTGCTTACCCGGCAGCTATCCACATTATTAAGCTCCGGGATACCCCTGGAAGAGGTATTAAGGTCGGTTGCCGCACAAAGCGAGAAAGCCAGCATCAAAAGGGTTATTCTCAGTATAAGATCGCGCGTCAGGGAGGGGCACAGTCTGAGTACAGGGCTCTCCGATTTTCCGTCTGTCTTCCCGGAACTCTACAGGAAAACGGTAGAGGCAGGTGAGGAATCAGGACACCTGGATACTGTACTGGACCGGCTTGCAGATTACACAGAAAGCCGGCAACAAATGCTGCAAAAAACAACCATGGCACTGGTTTATCCTGTGCTGCTGATAATTATATCGGTGCTGATTGTTATCGCGTTACTCACATTTGTTGTACCACAAATTGTTCGTGTATTCGAAAATGTTGCACAGGACCTTCCAGCTGCCACCCTGATACTCATCTCGATAAGTGACTTCATAAAAAATAATGGCATAATAATGATTGTCCTTACCATCATTGCAGTGGCGATAGCAAAAGCCATTCTCAAAAAACCGGAGCCCAAGCTGAAATGGCATCAATTTCTGCTCAAGCTCCCTTTTGCAGGCAGACTCATACGAGGGGCCAACAGTGCGCGCTTCTCCAGAACGCTCAGCATCCTGAGTTCAAGTAACGTGCAGATACTCGAGGCCCTGCGAATTTCAGGACAGGTTATAACAAACCTGCCCATGCGCAAGGCAGTTGAAGAGATTACAGCAAAGGTAAAGGAAGGGGCCAGTATCCATGCCTCCATGGAGCAATCCGGATACTTCCCGCCGATGACTGTCAGTCTTATTTCAAGTGGCGAATCCAGTGGAAACCTCGAGGATATGCTGGAACGTGCCGCCATTATCCAGGAACGTGAAATTGAATCCATTCTGGCCACCGCACTGGGATTACTGGGCCCTGTTATGATTTTATTTATGGGTGGTATTGTGTTATTTATTGTACTTGCCACCCTGTTACCTGTTTTTGATTTAAACGAGCTTGTAGGATAAGAATTCAACATACAAGACAGCAATATAATGATCAAATCTGCCTACATTCTCTGCTTGTACATTTTAATATCGTTGCTCTCATCATGTGCCAGCAACCCTCATCCGGTGACAAACACACTGGAGATGGAATCACTTGACCAGATAATTTTCAATAAGGCCAGAAGCGCATTTAAATCAGGCAATTTCAAAACCGCTGCCACTTTATTTGAGCCACTTGCCGACAATGGAAATGCGGATGCACAATATACAATGGGGTATTTGTATTATCATGGCAAAGGCGTGGATCGTAATCTGGTAAAAGCCATGGAGTGGTTTACATTATCGGCAAAACAGGGACAACTGGATGCGATAACGGCAATCAGCCTTATCAAGACCGCTACAAAAAACAAGGCGGATAAAGGGCAGCCCGCTGCCACAAATGCAGTGCCTGTTACAGGTCAGGGCAGCAACAAGCGGCTTATAGATCTGAGAAGGTCATCTGTAGGCATCTCTGCACCCGAAAGCAAGCAATCCCCTGTGTCACCTGTAGCCGTCATCAAGACACGATCTGACCATCCACAAACTGTATCAATAATTTATGATACTCTGCCAAAACCACTCAGCGACCCTGCCATCGAACCTCCGGCGAAACAAGCTGGGCAATATACCTTTCATGTGTCTGGTGAGGAAGAAAGTAACCGGTGGATAAATAACCAGTTGCCAGGCTCGTTTACAATACAACTGGCAAGCAATACCCGGAAAGAACCCATCCTGAAATATATCAGCCATGTGGCACTCGATGGTGTCTATTATTTCAGATCACAAATAGAGAACATAACAAGGTACCATGTCATTCATGGCAGCTTCCAGGACTTTAGCCAGGCAAAACGTAAATTAAAAAGATTGCAACAGCGTGGATTTAAAAATGCATGGATCAGGAATACAGATGCGATTAAAAAAATTATTTCCCAATCAGGCAAGTGATGTTGGCATCATTCAAGTTTCAGGTTTAAAGAAATGGTCTGCCCCCCTCTTTCAACCGTAACCTTCACACTGTCAGAATTAACCAGTTCGCCAATAACCTTCATCGCCTCTCGCTCATTACTCAATGATATGCCATTGATGGCTGTCACAATATCCGTTGGCATGATACCCAGACGATTATAAAGTGCCCTGTTTTTCCTGGGTAATATCCGGTAACCCTTCAGGCCTTTCCCATGTCCTGAAAATACGGGGATAATTCTGACATTATCTATAAATGACTGCTTGGTACGGGACAACCTGGAAGGTCTGACCGGCCTGTTGTATCTCTTTAAATTAAAACCGGCAATTTTTTGCTTCGGAAACCTGAGTGTCTCAAAATTCCCCCCTCTTTTTAGCAGAACATAATCCTTTCGTACTTCAGCAAGCCAGACGCCGGTAGTAATCTTGTCACCGACACGGTATTGCTTCTGCTTGCCTGATCCCGGGCCAATAATAGCTGTCCCGCTGCTAACACTCTGGTCAGAGAAAACCCCAAACAGGATCAAGTTGAGCCTGGTATCGGGGGCACTGACTGGCGTTGCTGTAACCGTTAATTCACTGTCAGCAACGCCAAACAGATGCATTGAAGGCAGGCTTGCATAATTTCTGTCAATGTTTTTCGTGGTTTTGTTGTTAATTCCGGTTTGAACCATTACACCCGGAGCCCCGGTCTGGTCAACCAGAAACGCATCCAGAAGTTTCCAACTGACATCGGCCAGCTGTGACGCAAGCACAATGACAAATATCAACAACACAATGCCGGGTAATTTTGCTGCCAGATCTGCGCGTATTTGTGGGGACATACTCCCCAGTAATGCATGTTTTGTAGAATTTATGTCCATATGGCCATACAATACTGACTTGCTTTCGAAAAATAACTGATCATGTACAGGTTATATAGCTTTTTTCCTTACAAATCAAGGCTGTATTACCTATACTAACTGCATGTGACGGCCATCACGCGGTCCCTGGGTAAACAAAATAACAAGTTAAACGAATAAACTGGATACTCCATGACAAAAAAAACAATTCTGGTAACAGGGGGGGCCGGCTACATAGGCAGCCATGTTGTACGGCAACTTGGTGAGGCAGGGGAACGTATTGTGATTGTCGATGATCTCTCGACCGGCTTCGCCGATGCTGTCCTGCATGGTGAGTTTATCCAGGGCAATATGGGTGACCGGGCGCTGATCATGCGTGTTATTGAAGAACACAACGTCGATTCCATTATTCATTTTGCAGCGCACACCATTGTCCCCGAGTCCGTTGAAAACCCCCTCAAGTATTACGGCAACAATACATGCAACAGCAGAAACCTGCTGGAATGCTGTCGCGACACGGGAATAAAAAACTTCATATTCTCATCTACCGCAGCGGTCTACGGCATACCCGAATCTGAATCCTGCGGTGAGGATACCCCGCTCAGTCCGATCAATGCCTATGGCACCTCAAAGCTGATGACAGAATGGATGTTACGTGACCTGTCTGCCGCAACCGGTTTAAAACATGTTGCCCTGCGCTATTTTAATGTTGCCGGCTCCGACCCCGAGACACGGATAGGCCAGTCGACCAAAAAAGCCACATTATTAATCAAGGTAGCATGTGAAGCCGCCGTTGGTAAAAGAGACAAGGTTTATATCTTTGGTACCGACTACCCGACACCGGACGGTACCGGCATCCGTGATTATATTCATGTTGAAGACCTTGCCAGCGCACATCTCAAGGCGCTGGAATATCTCAGGAACGGCGGTACCTCCGCCACCCTGAATTGTGGCTATGGGCATGGCTACAGCGTACGCGAAGTTCTTGATACTGTAAGCAAGGTCAATGGCTCTCCCTTGAATATCGTCGAAGAGGAGCGGCGTGCAGGCGACCCGCCGGCATTGATCGCCAGGGCAGACCGTATCAGGGAAACACTTGGCTGGAAACCGGAATATGATGACCTTGAATTAATAGTTAAAACATCCCTCGCATGGGAAAAAAAGCTGCTGGATAAACAAGGCTGAATTCCGCTAACGACACATAATGTTTATGTGAACCATGCCGATATACTGAATGAATTTTCCATTTAATGGCAGGAAGTAATCTTATACAATATCCGGGTCAAGTACCCCGAAAACACTATTTTCATATAAATTAATAAAAGGTCTTTAATGATAAAACTCGATCAGGTCAATATAGGAATAATCGGGCTCGGCTATGTCGGTCTGCCACTGGCGGTAGAGTTCGGTATAAAATACCCGACGATGGGTTTTGATATAAACTCGAAACGTATCAAGGAACTGAAATCAGGGGTAGACAATACCCTGGAGGTTGAACCCGAATTGCTGGCAAAGGCAACAAGGCTTTCCTTCACACAATCCATTGATGACCTGAAGGCCTGCAACGTATATATCGTTACTGTACCGACACCCATCGACGATCACAAAAGACCTGACCTGACACCACTTGAAAAGGCCAGTGAAACCCTGTCCCGGGTCATCTCAAGAGGCGATATCGTCATATTTGAATCAACTGTCTATCCGGGTGCGACAGAAGAAGTTTGTGTGCCCATCATCGAGGAAAAATCCGGGCTGAAAATGAACACGGATTTCTTTGCAGGCTATAGCCCGGAGCGCATCAATCCCGGCGACAAGGAACACCGGGTTACCACTATTCTCAAGGTAACATCCGGCTCCACACCGGAAGCCGCTGACCTCATAGATAATCTCTATAAAAGTGTTATTACTGCGGGCACACACAAGGCCAGCAGTATTCGTGTTGCTGAAGCGGCCAAGGTCATTGAAAATACACAACGGGATCTGAATATCGCCCTGATCAATGAACTATCCATTATCTTTAAAAAACTGGGAATCGACACACTTGAAGTGCTGGAGGCAGCCGGCACAAAATGGAATTTTCTACCCTTCAGGCCAGGACTTGTGGGTGGCCATTGTATCGGTGTCGACCCCTATTATCTGACATACAAGGCAGAATCAATCGGTTACAACCCCGAGATTATTCTGGCAGGACGCAGGATCAATGATCAGATGGGGGAATACATTGTATCCAGGGTTGCAAAACTCATGATAAAGAAAAAAATTCATATGGTTGACTCAAATGTTCTGATCATGGGACTCACGTTCAAGGAGAATTGCCCGGACCTCAGGAATACACGTGTTGTCGATATGATTACTGAGTTTGAAAGCTACAACACCAATGTCGATGTTTATGACCCCTGGGTAAATCCTGCTGAAGCAAGGCATGAATACAATATCGACCCGATCCGGAAACCGGAAAAAGGCAAGTATGATGCTGTTGTCATCGCGGTCTCTCACCAGGAGTTTCAGGATATGGGAATAGATAAAATCCGTGAACTCTGCAAGCCCGTACACATCGTGTTTGATGTAAAATACACCTTCCCCAAGGATGATGTAGACGACCGTATCTAGAAAACCACTTGAAGCCAACCAACTATTACCTTAAAAAAAGAGCACTAGTATGAAAGTATTAATCACCGGCACTGCCGGATTCATCGGGAATAACCTGGCCATGCGAATATTGGAGCGTGGTGATGAAGTCATTGGTATTGACAACCTCAATGACTACTACGACGTCAACCTGAAAAAAGCGCGCCTGGACAGAATTATTAATGAAAAAGGTTTTACAGAGGCCAGAATTAACCTCGAAGACAGGCAGGCTGTTGCAGAATTATTCAAAAAGCACAAGCCTGAACGCGTAGTCAACCTTGCCGCACAGGCTGGCGTGCGATATTCACTCGAAAATCCGCTCTCTTATGTTGACACCAATATTGTAGGCTTTACCAATATTCTGGAAGGCAGCAGATACCAGGATGTTGAGCACCTCGTCTACGCCTCCAGCAGTTCCGTTTATGGTATCAACACCAAAATGCCTTTTTCAGTCCACCAGAATGTCAACCACCCGGTCAGCCTGTATGCAGCCAGTAAAAAAGCCAATGAACTCATGGCGCATACCTACAGCCACCTGTTTAACATTCCCACGACAGGGCTGCGTTTCTTCACCGTATATGGCCCCTGGGGTCGCCCCGACATGGCCCTGTTCCTGTTCACAAAGAATATCCTCGCCGGCAAACCGATAGATGTATTCAATTATGGAAAACACCGTCGTGACTTCACCTATATTGATGATATTGTGGAAGGTGTCATCCGTGTCCTGGACAAACCCGCACAACCCAACCCGGACTGGGACAGCGATAATCCTGATTCGGCGACCAGTCGGGCACCTTACAAACTGTATAATATCGGCAATAACAATATTGTTGAATTAATGAGATACATCGAGGTTCTGGAGGATTGTCTGGGCAAGAAAGCGGAAATGAACATGCTACCCCTGCAACCCGGTGATGTACCTGACACCTACGCCAATGTAGACGACCTGGTAGCAGATATGGACTACAAGCCGGATACACGTGTTGAAGATGGTATAGAAAATTTTGTCCGCTGGTATAAGGATTACTATAAAGTATAGCTGACATAGTGCTCTAACAACTTAGTATTGATGGGTTCAGTTGGCCATGAATTCACCCGGATATTATATCATTGCTGCCCCGTTAACTTTTGAAGCAGGCATCAATGTGAGGACATGGAATCGGTATAGCCAAATAAAGACCGACTATCCCGCGCTACCACCGGTATTTTACGACAACACTGTTACCGGTCTGGTTATACACCACCTCCTCACACATGCTTTTCAATAAGGGTATGCCTCTTCCCGAACATGTCGTGTTTGAACCTATATCCAGAACACTGACACTTTGGTCAAACCCGGGACCACTGTCATCAACCCTGAATGACAGCACCGCCCCGTTATTAATGGGTTCGTTCTCAATACTGATCCTGATAAATCCGTTAGCGAGCTCTGATAATTTCTTTTTACGTTCATCATAGAAAGTAACGTATCCTTCAGGGTTGCTTTTAATTGATGAATCCAGCTCCAACAATCCATGATCCAGCGCATTATTGTAAAGCTCTGACAGGATCATAAACAGGGGCGCCTTGAAAGCCTCCATGCCCTGTATCCCCATGATGCACTGAAGAATATGCGGTAGCGGATCAACACTCTTGATCACATCACTTTTAAAATCAAAATCAACCTTCCAGCTCTTGGTGCGCAATCTGTCTACATGTTCGACCTTGCTTGAAATATCCCTGAAATTATCAGGAATACATTCAAGATCAATCATTGTCACATCATCAATAACAACTCTGTTATTTTTGGAAGCTTCTATACATTGCTGTATATATTTCTGTAAGCTCACGCCGTTTTCAAAACGACTTACCAGGGAAACAACATCTTTTTCCCCGGAGTTCTGCTCCAGTATTTTTTTCATACCATCAGAATGGAGTATTAGCCGGTCCCCGGGTATGATAGAAAAGACCTGACATGTTGACTCAAAATCCTTTGAAAATTCCTTTCCTATCGGTGGATGGCATGACTGAACACTATCCCTTAGTCCTGCGCCACTTCTTATGATGATATCAGGAAGACCACCATTCCATACCGTTACTGTTTTACATTCCTTGTCCACATGCAAGAGCGCCATTGAAAAATTAACAGTTGATGAAAGCAAATTAGACAGGCGATTATGTATTGATGTGACAATATTCTGAATATGAAAACCCTTTGAACTCATGCTGTAAAATATTTCCGCTACCTGCATGGCACAAATTGATGAAATCAGTCCTCGTTCACTGACATTACCAAGTAATACATTCACACCACCAAATGGGTTACTGGCAATTAATGCAAAATCACCGCCAAACATCTTCAGTGATTCATGAGTTATCAGTGCCCCTGAATTACCGGACACGCCAGGATATATAATATTATTATAAATATTTTCCGCAAGTTTCTGTTCTTTCTGTGTGCGTTTCTTAAAGGAAAGCAATTCATCATTCTGTTTTTTAAGTAGCGAATAAAGCCCCTGGATACGATTCAGGGCAAAAATCTTTGACTTCAGCACTATGTTGTTTACAGGCTTTGAAAGAAAGTCATCGCCACCTGCTTCAATTGCTTTTTGTAACTCTTCCTCACCCGTGATGGCTGTCACGAAAATAACCGGAATAAATGGTTTTTTCTCATAGGCCTTGATTTTTTTTGTTGCTTCATAGCCATTCATAATGGGCATCATTACATCCATCAATATGAGATCAACATCATTCTCAATGAATTTATTATATGCCTCGAGACCATTTTTTGCCCAGATAACATCATGCCCATCCCTGGTTAGGAGTTTTTTCAGTAAGGTAAAATTAACCTCCTGATCTTCAGCAACAAGTATTTTCATTTTTTCTCAAGATACTTCAATCAAGAATTATTCAGGCGATTTCAAACAGTTTTTCAAATTTGGATATTTCCAGAATCTGTCGAATCGCTGGCTGACATCCTTCAATTCTGACACTTGCCACATTGGAATCCAGGTGTTCGCGCAGCATTAATAACATCCCCAGTGCCGAACTATCCATATAATCAGCTCCACTCATATTTACAACAAACGGAGTCGTCGCCGGTTCATTCTTATAGGCCTCCCTGAATGCCTTGTGCAGCGAAAAATCAAAACGGCCATTTACGCTTATAGTGACCAGATTACTGTCTTCTGATTTGCTTACCTGAATTCCCATTATTTTCTCTCCATAAATAATTTCTAAAAGATTCCTAGAAAAGTTCTATTTCACCGGTGTCCATACTCTGTTGTGAGACTGTCTTGTTTTCCCTGTTACTTTCAGAGCATTTTTCTGCAATCTGTTTTGCTCTTCCCAGCATTGCCTTTGAATTTTCGGGGTTTCCATCAGGGTCAATACTGGAAACCAAATCCTGTATTTCAGAAAGAATCGCTGATGCATGTGCAGACTGCCCTTTCATATGATCAAGTAATTGTGACGACATGTCCTCGAACTGCAATGCACGCACCGCAACCCCTACCCTGTCATTAATTGTCTCTGAACTGCCATTGACCTTTTCGAATGACTGGCTAACCATATCGTTAAGACCGGCAACTCTTTTCAACATGCTTTCAACGTTTTCCTTCGATTGAATGGCTACATTCATATCCTTGGAGGCCATTTTGGATATCGTCTCCTTGGCCTGTTCTATGTTGGTTCTTGCCGCTGAGACGACATCACGAATACGATCACTGAACTTATTCGAATTTTTTGACAATTGCCGAACCTCATCGGCTACGACCGCAAATCCCCTTCCTGCCTCTCCAGCCCGTGCAGCTTCAATCGTGGCATTCAGCGCCAGAAGATTCGTCTGGTCGGCTATCGATTTGACATCATTAAGTAACCTGACAATCTCGGCCATCTCTTCAACCACATCATCGATCTTATGTGCCATGTCAACACTGTTCTGGCTATTATCTACAACCTGATCCACCATATAGTCAAGAACTTTTCCTGTTTCGAGGGCAAATTTCTCGTAATTGATACCACTGCTGCTGTCAGCATCACTCGAACTGCTGCTCTGGATTGTAGTTATCACATCCTCAACAACCGAGCCCTGGAATCTCACCTGTTCATTAACTTCTGTGAAACTTTCCTGTAATGAGACAATTGCATGGGACATGACTGACCTGACCTGGTCAGCATCATGTTCAAGATCGGAAAAATCAGACTGCACATCCTGCATGACACCGGCAATCAGGCTGAGCAATTCCTGTAAGTCAATATCGTCTGTTTCATTTTCAAGTAGCGAGACATCCATATCCTTTCTGGTAACGTAAATCCAGCTTGCAAGCATGACAATAACTGCCACTATCTGAATGCCAACATGAAGTGATAGCGATACAAGCAGAATGGTTATCACACTCAATAAAACCGGACCCCTGTAGCGGCGTAAGTAATTTTTTATCATTGTTCATCCCTAAGGTGCCTGAATATTATGGTTATCGGTTAATATGCCGGTTTCTTAAGTAGAAGAATGGGGTTAGAAAATAATTAATATTTACAGGTTTTTGACGGGTATCTGTGTAAAAAATGTACAAAACCACAGAAAAATGATAATAATATATACAATTATATATTAATCAATAAGTTATGAATTTGAAAAGCAAAAAGGGGCATACGCCCCTATCTTGGGATTTGGTGGAGCTAGGCGGGATCGAACCGCCGACCCCTTGCATGCCATGCAAGTGCTCTCCCATCTGAGCTATAGCCCCAAAAGTTGCGCAAATGTACGCCAATGGCGGGTTTCTGTCAAGAATCCACTTTTATGACCAATTATCCAGGGAGCCTCTGATTAATTCTGGACAAAGCAGATTGTGCTCGGAAAATACAGATTCAAGGCGTCGAATCGCACGTAATAGCAAGCTATTGCGAAGATTCGCAACACAGAAGCCGGGTTTTCCGAGTG
>VAPH01065893.1_pt1 | contig 93218 bp, 84 predicted proteins | sample 3393861 | NCBI WGS metagenome assembly VAPH01 (sample SAMN08290439, study PRJNA428436) | hydrothermal vent metagenome | isolation source: Deep-sea hydrothermal vent chimney | place: Atlantic Ocean: South-mid Altantic Ridge | reverse complement strand
TACTATTCGCTTTCATTTTCGGCTGAATTATGGGTTTGAATAGTATAAAAAGAGTCGTAACGGCCCCTTCCAGAGGCCTTCATCATACCACCCGCTCTGCGGGTGGTATTTGATTGATTCTCCCCACCCCTTCTAAATGCTATTTATTTTTTTCTACGTGAAAAGAACAGACCTATCAAGCCCAATCCAAACAGTGCCAGGCTGGCAGGTTCCGGAAGTGAAACGACAACCGGGGCGGGTGAGCTGTTAACGGCCACCCAGGCGTTGGCCACCCCGCTTGATAGTAGGAGCGTTGACGCTGCAATAAAAGTTCTCATTATGTGTCTCCTGTGAATAGTTGGTGCATTTAATCGTATCTTTAAAGATAGATACTGCTAGGTTAATATGTAAGCATTATTTGCGCCAAATATTTTAACATGTTGAATATATTGTAATTATTTAAAATAATTCTAGCCGTGAATATTAATTATGTAAAGAATTCCGACAGAATACAAGGTATGGGGTCTCGATGCCCGTAACTGGCCCCGATCGGTTTTTACTTCCCGGCAACTGCCCCATGCGTTGTTCTCGGTAATTATTCCTGCCTTTACCTTAAAAAATCAAAAAATCTGATTCAAAAAATGGTTTTCCCCATTATGATTACCCAGGTTCGACAGACGCCTGATGATAAATACGATAATATAGGGGTTTACCCTATGACCATAATTTGCTGAATTGTGAAAAGGTCGGGAATTTTGTTACACATGTAATGATGCAAGGCAGTGAAGTGAATGGTTGCTCTGCCCGTGGGCTTCGATCACCGGACATGTAATTTTCTGTTAAATTACAATAATGAAGTCGAACTCAATAATGAATATAATTGTACCGTAGTACTGCTTGCCCACTTTATGTTTAGCAATGACTACATCGAATATTTAAGGAACCCCTGATCAATTCATGAACTCACATCTTGCACTCGGAAAATCCAGCTTCTGCGTTGCGAATCTTCGCAATAGCTTGCTATTACGTGCGATTCGACGCATTGAATCCGTATTTTCCGAGCACAATCTGTTTCACCCGGAATTTATCAGTGGCTCCTTAATTCTTCCCAACATCTGAATAAATGGAGACCTGTATGCGATACCCTTTAATACCTGGACTGGTTCTTTTTATGTCGTGCCTGAACATGACCAATGCGTTTGCTCTGGACGGGCACTGGCCTGAGGAGGTCTTCGATGTCATGGATAACCAGCGTCTGGTCATATTTCTTGAAAATGAAGATATTGCAGAAAGTCCCGAATGGCAGCCCACAAAAGGCCGTTCCCCATTATCAATTGCCGATGTCCTCAAGCGTGCCAATGTGTGGATCTCACAGAATTCGCGCTTGTCAGATGCCAAAGTGCATGAGATAGAACTCAAGCCTATCAGTAAACATGAACATCGGTGGTATTATCTGTTGCAACTGCAATCGATGAGTAATGGCAAAATAACGGAACACTACATCGCGGTACTTTTAAATGGAAAAGTGGTGCCTGCCATTGCTGAGCCTACTACAATAAAGTGAGCCAATCGAAGATAATTTCTTTTTTATACCTGCACCATTTCTGATGGGCAAGGAAGGCTAACCGGTGTTTCGATAATAATCTTATGCACTTTACCGCCATTATCCGTATTGTCTGCTTTTTCGCCATGGGTTTTAGTTTGACCTTACTGGTGCCGGTTGGTATTTCTTTATGGTATAAGGATGGCGAGTTACAACACTTTGTAACGGCGATGTTATCGATTTTCCTGTCCGGTTTGATGCTATGGGCTTTTTTCGGGCGACGTAAGTCTGTTGTCCTGGCTGCCCGGGACGGCTTTCTGGTAGTTGCCCTGTTCTGGATTGGTATCAGTCTGCTGGCAGCATTGCCCTTTTCTCTGGGGGCACACATGAATTTCATCAATTCATTATTTGAAGCTGTTTCTGCCTTTACGACAACAGGTGCCACGGTGTTATCCGGCCTGGATGATTTACCACCTTCACTGCTCTTTTATCGGCAACAGTTGCAATGGCTTGGCGGGATGGGGCTTGTTGTTCTGGGGGTGGCTGTACTGCCAATGATTGGTGTGGGTGGTATGCAGATATATCGAGCAGAAACGCCCGGCCCCATGAAGGACGAGAAACTTACGCCAAGGCTGATGCAATCTGCCCAACTTTTATGGATGATTTATTTTGGTCTGACCCTGGCATGTGCGCTGGCCTACTGGATCGCCGGTATGACGCCATTTGATGCTGTGGCGCATAGTCTTTCAACTGTTTCTACAGGAGGGTTCTCAACCCATGATGCCAGCCTGGGGTATTTTAATAGCACCGCAATCGAGTCAGTCGCAGTTTTATTCATGATGTTCGGAGCCATCAACTTCAGCGTTCATTTTCATGTCTTGCACAATCGTAATCCACTCCTCTATTTCAAGGATGTAGAGGCTCGAAGTTTTATCCTGTTTGTTTTGTTGATGATAATTCTGGTAAGCATATTATTGCTTGTAAGCGGTGAATATACGAGTTTATCGTCAAGTCTGCGTAATGCAGTTTTTGAAGTGGTATCGGTTATCACCAGCACCGGGTTTGGTACCGCAGACTTTTCACGCTGGCCTGAATTCCTGGGGGTATTACTGATATTTATCAGTTTTATTGGTGGCTGTGGTGGTTCTACTGCCGGTGGCATGAAGGTTATGCGTGTTCTTATCCTGTTACAGCAGGGCAAAAGAGAAATACTGAAACTCATCCATCCCCGTTCTATATACCCGATCAGGATTGGACGACGTATTTTAAGTCAACGCACTACCTATGCAGTGTGGGGGTTTTTTTCAGCATACGTAGGTATATTTGTTATTCTGATGCTGTTGATGATGATGACAGGGCTGGATCAGGTCACTGCATTTTCTGCCATTGCAACCTGTATGAATAACCTTGGACCCGGCCTGGGTGAAGTTGCAAATAATTTTTCATCTATCAGTGACAGCGGAAAATTAATAGCCGTCCTGGCTATGCTCATGGGGCGTCTGGAGATGTTCACTATTCTGGTACTGTTGTCACCTGCCTTCTGGCGTTTGTGACATGAAAGGAAACAGAGGGCATGGTGTGGCTATATGTTACGGGGCAGCTATTGGTGGTTATCTCTTTGATATGCCATAGCGGTAGAGCCACTTTGAGTCTCACCACCTGAGGCGACGGGTTACCCGGGGTTATAAAATATCAACGTTTGATACCAATACATGGTGAGTTCATTGAACAGGTATTTTTCTTTCGATATGATGGCTGGAGCATGATTTAAAATAATGAAAATTGAAAATTTGCATTAAACAATTTAATATATGCGGGTATTGCGGCACTAAAAACAGTAATTACTTATATACGCAGATTAGCAGATTATAAGGCCAGGGAAATTATTCATCAAACCATTCCAGCATCACCCGTCAACCACGCCAGTCTCAATTACAGGTATGTATTTTTATTCATTGTTTTCCTGTTGCTGCTGCGAATAGCAGGACTGTTCAATGTATATTTTTTTGAAGAAGATGAGATTTCCATCGCTGCAGGTGTGGCGGCACTTGTCAGGGATAATATAGGCGATTTTTATCGCTATTCACCGCAGCTTGGTTATTATCGCTTAATTGAATTTATTGACCTGATTTTGGGTGGCGATGTTAAACTAATCCCGGCCATCATGAAATACCTTTCGGCACTTATGGGCGTGTTGATTCCATGTTTGGGGCTATACATTTTCAGGGCGGAACTATCCAGCAGGGCACGCTGGTTCACTGCATTTCTTTTAGTGGCCAATCCTGTTGTCTGGAAAAGCAGTCAGTATGGAAATACAGCAATGGTTGCCACGGGTGTTGCCTTTACGGCCGTTACTATTCTTTCCAATCGGCCAAAACTTAATTATGAAATGCTGGCCCTTGTATTATTTGCTGCGGCAATTTTGTTACGTGCCGATACTGTATTATTACTCCCGCTATTAATGTTTTTATTTTATCGAAATCATCACTCAGTAAAAACTGCCCTGATCTACATGATTTCATTCGGCATATCACTACTGGTAATTTATGCCTTATTATTTATATTTGATCCACGACTGGATAATGCAGTTGCAGCCGTTGCGAATCACTTTAGTTTGCAACGTGGTACGATGTTCTGGGAATATCTGATGTGGGCAATTTCACCATTACCGGTTATTTTTGCGTTACTCGGAATACGTAAACTGATGGATAAGCAACCGGCTTTATTACTTACCCTGCTAATCTGGTTCGTCCCGCCAATGGCATTTTATTTTGCTTCTACAACCACGCCACGATATTTCCTGCTTTCTGTGCTGCCACTCTCTATCACAGCAGCCATAGGCATGATTGATATTATAAAGTGGTTACAAAACAGATTTACGGCTCGTCTGGCATGGATAACCGTAATTGGAGCAGCATTTATTCACCTGTTTATTGGTTTGGGTCATTTTCAATCAGGGTGGCGAGCCAGCCCGTTTTACGGGCCTGGTTTTCGTACTGATGATGGATACATGCCAACAGGTGCATTGATTTATGACACCTATTTTCGCGATGGCTTCCTGTTTCAATCATTCAATAACCCTGGTTTTGCCAAATCAACCGAACCTTTTTGGGAAGGTCGCGTGTATAACCAGGCGCTGGCGGTTCTGGCAAATAAGGATCATGCAAATATAACAACGCTACTATTGTTTTCCGGGGGCTATTGGCATGCCTTTCACTATCATGCACAGGAGCAGGGCGTAGAGTTTATATCCCGTGCCCCTACCACGCCGTCTTTCCCGTTCTCATCAGAAACATGGCTGAAGCTGGGTGACACCAGATTTATGACTATCGATTATCATAGTTCGCATTATAAAAAAATGAAGCAATACAACGTGAAAGCAGGTGATGAGATATGGTTTATTGGAAAGGTTGCATTCCCTGATGCAGAAAGCCTGAAAAAACTTCCGCCCGGACTAACGATTACGCCAATAAATTCATTTAGTGATAAAATATTAATCTTTCGTGTACAAAGCGGAGCAACATAATGCCGAATAGCAATGTCAACACAACATCCCTTAGCGTAATCATGCCCGCTTATAATGAAGAAGGATCCATCATGGCGGCGGTGGAGGATGTAGAAATTCATATTCTGAAAAAATTCCGGATTCAGAGCTTGTTGTTGTTAATGATGGTTCGAGAGACAGTACAGGTTTAATGCTTGATGAAATTGCTGAAAAAAACCCACGTGTCCATGTTATTCACAAGCCTAACGGCGGTCATGGTCCGGCAATCATGACTGGTTTGTCTAATTCATCAGGTAAATATGTTTTTCTTATTGACAGCGATCGACAGATTCCGCTGGATAATTTTGAAGAGTTATGGGCCTGTATACAGGAAGGGTATGATGGCGTATTCGGTGTTCGCAGGCAGCGCCATGATCCAGCTTTACGGCTCTGGCTAACACGCATCATACGCTTTTCCCTTGCACTGTTATTTGGTGTAAAGATTTATGATGCCAATATTCCATTTAAATTATTACGGCGCAGTATATGGGAAGAAGCCAGTTCATTTATGACCCCGGATACACTTGCACCATCGTTATTTTTAGCGGTCTTTGTTAAAAAGAAAGGCTATAAAATAAAAAATGTTGATATATCTCATCAGGAACGTGAAACCGGCGAGGTTTCTATCAAAAGTATAAAGTTACTGAAGTTTTGTATGAAGGCTTTTGGGCAAATGTGGGTTTTCCGCAAGGCTTTACGTCATGTCAGCTGAAGATCATATTGTTATTGTTGGTGCGGGCCCGACCGGGTTGGGCGCTGCATGGCGTTTGCATGAGCTTGGTTATAATAACTGGACACTTATTGACGCAGCTGATTATGCGGGTGGTTTAGCCACTTCGGTTGTTGATGAGCAGGGATTCACCTGGGACCTTGGTGGTCATGTCCTGTTTTCTCACTATAAATATTTTGACCAACTGATGGATCAGGCACTGGGTGACGACTGGCTTGAACATATTCGTGAAGCGTGGGTCTGGATGCGGGAACGCTGGGTTCCTTATCCATTTCAGAACAACATATGGCGGCTACCCGAAAGTGATCTTATTCCCTGTCTGGATGGTTTACTTGAGGTCTATCGGGCAGCGAATACGGATAAGCCCGATACATTCAGGGAGTGGTTATTACAAAGCTTTGGCCAGGGGTTATGCGATACCTTTATGTTTCCATACAATTACAAGGTCTGGGCGTATCGGCCGGAAAAAATGAATGTGGAATGGATGGGCGAACGTGTCGCTGAAGTTGATTTGTCCAGAGTCATTCGCAATCTGGTTAAAAAACAAGACGATGTTAGTTGGGGTCCCAATGCCACATTTCGTTTTCCACTACATGGAGGTACCGGTGCAATCTGGCGTTCGATCAGTGACCAATTGCCAGCGGGGGGGGTGAAGTATGGTGATGCAGTGAAACGGATTGATCCGGATAAGAAAAAGATCACGCTGGAGGATGGCGAATCACTTGAGTACGATAAGTTAATATCAACAATACCGCTTGATCAACTTTTACTTCTTTTAGCAGATAAACCGCACTTGTCCCGGCGTGCATCGGAGTTTGTTTATTCATCAACGCATGTAGTAGGGATAGGTCTGGATGGCGAGGTGCCCGACGAACTTGCGACAAAATGCTGGATATATTTCCCTGAATCAAATTCTCCATTTTACCGGGTAACCGTATTCAGCAATTACTCGCCTAATAATGTCGCCAGGCCAGGCAAACAATGGTCGCTTATGTGTGAAATAAGTGAGTCTCCTGATAAACCCGTAAATACAGAGACCATTGTAAATGAAACCGTTTCGGGTTTACTTGCTTGTCGGCTGATAAACAAAGAGCATGTCATCGTCAGTCGTTGGCATAAAAGGCTCGAGTATGGCTATCCTACTCCATGGTATGGCCGTGATGCAGTGTTGAGTGATATCAATATGCAACTTACTGCCATGAATATCTACAGCCGTGGAAGATTTGGTACGTGGAAATACGAAGTATCAAATCAGGATCATTCTGTTATGCAAGGGGTTGAAGTTGTAAATCATATTCTGCAAGACAAAAAAGAAAAAACATTCTATGGCGATATGTCTGATGATTGAATCTGCTTACTCAATTATCTGTATCAGTTCAGGTGGCTTTCGGTCCGTGTAATTCCGCTTAACCCCGGCATTGTTCAGTACTGATTCGTATGTTGTTATTCTCATTATGAAAACCCGACTTGCCGAGTCTGTATAGCCCGGGACAAAGACACTATTTTCTAATATTAGCAACAACTGTAACTCCTCTATTTTTTTTACAGACCAGTCCTGATCCGTATTGACAGACTACGCGGAGAGAGGTAGGTTGGTATAGAAATAATTATTTGGACTTCTGTTTTATTCATTATTCTAAACTTGCTTGAGTATGTGGCCATGACAAATTATGTGGGTACTATATGCAAGATGTGCAGAACCTGCGTTGTGTGCGCTATCGCAGTTGGCGGGTTCTTTACCTTGCTAATACTGATCTGGGTTGCTTTTCTGGGTTCCTGAAAACCGGAAGTTGACTGTTGCGCATCAATGTTCTTGCAGAATTTCTGCAGGTATTTACTGTAATCGAATTCTACGCATCCAGCGTGTTACCTCCTTTATTGACTAATCAAAACCAGGTAAACCATCGTCCCGGGCGATGAGACTCCAACAGGCCCTGCCGTGATGGCGCGTAAAGAGATAACCGCAAATGGACATTATCAATATTTGCGGGTATTTGATTTGCCATTGATTTTCCACCCCGTCACCACCATATATTTAGTCAAGTCGTTATAAACGGGATTATCCGGGTTGGCCTGATAGTGGAGTTGATTATCCAGAGGATACATTTTTATACATAAACAAGGCGACTTTGGCCAGGATAAAATATTTATTTTATGTCACTGTTAATGTCCCGTTAACCCATGACGAATGTAGTTGAAATGTGAGCGGCAAGTGTGTTTCGGGCTAGCCCGTAATCCGGACCAAGACACGCAAAACATGCCATCCGTGCGGCAGACGGTCTTGACCAGGCTATACCGGTTCCATGTCCTCACATTGTTATGTGCTTTATAAAGTTAACGGGGCATCAGTGGATTTATGTATATAATTCAATATGTTGTATAGAAGTTTCTTGTGACCATGCAGGCTGGATAACAGTCGGATAGAATGGCCTCACTTTATTGGAATAATAAGGAGCAGGTATGAAACAACAAAATGAGCAACCCAGTTTTAAGGACCCGGTTTGTGGAATGGAGCTGAGTCGTACAACAGCAGTGGCAGAATCCAGTTATGAAAATAAGACCTATTATTTTTGTGCCGATGTGTGCAGGGAAAAATTTGACGCTGACCCAGGGAAATACCTGCATAACCACCGCCAATAATATATACGCAACCATGAGTTGTCGTACCCGGGATAATTATTGACAACTGTTCCTGTATTGCCTGAAGTGCCTCTAATTGGTGCCATTGCTTTCGCTAACCCCGGGCTCGTCTCACCTGTGTATATGCAGTAGTCTACAGCGGTGGAAAACAGGGCCACTATTAGGCAACCGGTGACAGCAGAACGTGATGGATTTGCCTCAATAGATCAACAAATGACCCCTGTTTCCCACTTACTTCACTACGATTATGCTGGTTCGACCGACTCCCGGCAATTTCTTAATAGTTGGTACCGTATTGAATGGCCCGCGAATGATATAAAAGACATGCAGCATGTGCCACAGGGGAATTAATAATAATTCACTGTTGTCCTGTTAACTTTATAAAGCAGATAATAATGTGAGGACATGAAACCGGTATAGCCTGGTCAAGACACGCAAAACATGTCATCCATGGCGGCTCGGCTGCCGCGTCCGTGCGGCAGACGGTCTTGACCAGGCTATACCGGTTTCATGTCCGTATTGCACAATTTAGCCCAAGCGTACATGCCGCTTACATTTCAACTAAATTCGTCATGGGTTGACGGGACAACAGAGATAATAATTATGAATTTTGACGTGGCAGAAATTATAGTTTCACCCTGGGTTCCACTATTGTGGGGTGTACTTGTCGGGTTAGTTTTTTCAACGGTTGGTGCGGCGGGTGGAATATTGGCCTCAGTGGGATTAATTTCTGTATTAAGTGTGCAGAATCCTAATTTTGTCAAGCCGATGGCACAAATGCTTACCCTGGTAACTCCGCTGGTTGCCGTGCCGCTCTATTATAAACAATGTCGGCTGGTATTAAGTCTGGCATTAATCCTGGGGGCGGGTGGAATAATTGGTGCAGTGACAGGTAGCACCTTGTCTGTTAGCCATCTTGCGGATATGTACACCTTTAAGCAGGTGTTTGCAGGGCTTGTTCTCTTGATTGCGGTACAAATCGCCTGGCAAATAATACATAAAAAACAAAAAGGCTCACTTCAATCAGAGCGTGCTTCACATAATTTCGAACAATTGATGGAACATGGTGGTGAACCGTGTAATCTGGGCGTTCACCATACAAAATATTCAATAAGGGAAATTCATTTTACGTTTGGTAATCAGAATTTTATATATAATCCCTGGCTACCATTTTTTACCGGCATGGGTATTGCGGTATTCTCATCAGCGCTGGGCGTGGGAGGTGGCTTTTTACTGGTACCATTCATGAGTATTGTGATGCGTTTACCCATGTTTATTGTAGTGGCAACATCAGCACTCGCAATCGCCATTCATTCCGTTACCTCCATCGGTAATTATATGCGCCTTGGTATTGACCTTGATTTTCCCTTGCTTGGATTTTTGCTGGCAGGCACAGTTATAGGTGCCTTTACAGGCCCTTATATCAGTAAGTGGTTTCACGAGGTCTGGTTACGCGCCATATTATGTTTGATACTCATTATTATTGGCTTACGTTATTTTTCCGTGTTTTAGATGTGGGCCAGGGTGCCAGCCAAACTGGATATCCTTTATAATATTTGACAATTCATGTAATCAATCAGGCGAATAACCCGGGTTCAGAGGTTCCCTGATTATATAGTGGAAATAATGGTTCCCTGGTCCGGGCTGTTCAATCAGCACAGGTGGCAGGCCAGCCTTGATAGGCCACTGGCGGTTTGAGTCAGTCCCAGGGATATAACTTGTAGAAGATTATTCATCGTGTCAGAGTTGGGGTTCACTTCAATCTATACAGATATTGTTTTATAATTTTTCACTGTTGCCCCGTTAACCCATGACGAATGTAGCTGAAATGTAGGCGGCAAGTACGTTTTGGACTAAATTGGGCAATCCGGACATGAAACCGGTAAACCTGATCAAGACACGCAAAACATGCCATCCATGGTGGCTAGTCTGCTGCATCCGTGCGGCAGACGGTCATGACCAGGCTTACCGATTCCATGTCCTCACATTTACATGTGCTTCATAAAGTTAGCGGGACAGCAGTGATAATTTTTCTATTTTGAAATAACGGAGTCGGGTTTTGTTTGCGCAGGACTTTAAAAAATTTTACCTTGTTGTGGCATCTCTGTTGGTGGTTGGATCTTCTTATGTAGGGGTGCATTTGGGGTTGAACCGTTTGGCTTATTGGGCAGAGACAAAGGCCGATACATTTCCTTATCAGGCAGGTGAGGATCCGATGCGGTTCCTTTTACCTACCTTGATGAAATATACGGAAGGTAAAAAAATATTCCTGACTGGCTCTTCATCAGCGGGAGAAGGGTTGTTATATGAGAAGTTTAATAGGGAGTTTCCTGCTGAATTTACCTACCCGGGTGCAGTAAGCGCAGGTACTCTTGATGATATTTTAGTTTTACTCGATTATATTGAAAAGGTTTATGGTAAATCGGCTATGCCGAAGACATTGGTTCTGGGTATTTCCTTGCGTTTTATCTCCAATATTCCACGACGCTTCGGACACGACAGGGACAAGCTGGCCTTTAGCCCGGTATTTGGAATTTTAAAAAAATATAGCTCTTTTTATGTAGAATCAACACCGGAAGGATCCAGGCTTAAGGCCAAAGGATTGATTGACAGACTGAAAAGCAATATGAGTTTTCTGATGTATAAGCAGACCCCACGATATCGTGCGGCCCTTACTGCAATAATGGATGTCAGTCTGGAGGCAGCGGGGTGGGGAAAGGCAGCTATAGAAGATATGCCCTACATGCAGAGTATTCGTAACCCCTTAAATACAAATGATATACAAATCTTGCGCACCCAGGCCAAAAAGTCCGGTTTGATACCGTTGCTGCGGCTCTGGCTCTCAGTTTATCGTTCTCCATACCAAACGCATTATTTGAAACCGGTAGATAAAACGGTTATTTCGGAAGACCTGAGAAAAGAAAACAACTTCTGGAACAAGGTTTATAAGTGGGATCCTCACAAAGATGAAGCTATGGTGCGTACACAATTAGCCAAATTGCTTTCAATAACCAGGCGACATGGAATCGAGCTGTATGTCATTAATCTTCCTGAAAGTATTGTGAGTCGAAGATTGTATAAAGGAGATAATTATTACAATTATTTAAAATTAGTGAAGGAATCTCTGGACGGCATGCCATTTCTGGAACTACAGGAGATGCTTGGTGTTGATGAGTTTTTCGATGAAGAACATCCCACACTACAGGCTGCAAAACGAGTGACCAGGAGGGTAATTGATTTTATTCGGGAACAGAGAAGGCACAACAGTTTGAAGAATTGATGAAACAGGTGTCAGGGAGGAGCTGTACAGATTTCAGCATAACGAATGGATCTATATATTAAAACGACTTTCTTGGGTAATATATGGCAATTGCCAAATTGCCATATATTATCCAAAGGGACAATCTCGATGTACTGTGTTCACCAGGATTTTTTGCTGAATAATTTCTAATATTTATTCTAAATAACATAGACTTATGTCTTTACGGGTAGACATTAATTTGTACAGCCTGTAGGTATTACCGGCAATTGAAATCACGGCATCTATTTGATATAAATAAGGTTATATTTATCAAGCATTTACCTTCTATCGTAAAACAATAACCGTAGTTATTTATGAATTTTTCGCTTTTATCCACGCAGTTTCTGTTACTTGCAATATCTGCCATTATCTTGCTGACACTATCTCGTGGCGGGTTGCGCCAAGTCATTTTTCTGACAATCAATATTTTATTTATATGGTTCCTCGTTCTCGGCGGCAAGGGGAGCTTAACGACTGTACTTTTTAGCCTGCTAGGTTATGTATTGGTGAAAATCCACCTGAAATGGGAAAGCCTTAAACTGATTTATACATTACCAGTGTTTATCGGCCTCTTTTTTTACATGAAGAACTATGAGATTTTACACTTGATTCTTCCAGAATCTTTTTTAACCAATGTATTAAGTACCATCGGCCTCAGTTTCCTTCTTTTTAAAATCATCCATGTATTAGTAGATGCCAAAGGCGGGGTAATCAGGAAGCTGGATATAATCACTTACCTGAACTATTGTTTTAACTTTACCACCTTTCTCATGGGACCAATACAAAGGTACCAGGATTACTACGACCAGTGGAATGGTGATAAACAAGCAATAGAAATGACTTTTGAAGCCCATCTTGATGCGGTTTTGAGAATTCTATTGGGGCTGGTCAAGGCTTATCTTCTTGCACAATGGTTCTATGTTATTGCCTTGAAATCCAACACAAACATACTTGATTTAGATCCAGGCGACTTTCTCATTCAGATATATGGTTTCTTTTTTTATCTTTATCTGAATTTTTCAGGATACACTGATGTTGTTATTGGTACAGGTAGTTTATTTGGCGTGAGGCCACCCGAGAATTTTAATAAACCGTTTCTTGCCCAGAATATTTCCGACTTTTGGCTAAGACAGCATCGTTCACTTTCATTATGGTTAACAGATTATGTATTTTCGCCTGCATATAAAAATGCGCTTAACAGTAAAATTCTTTCCAGACACCCATTACTTGCAGGCAATAGTGCATTTATGTTAACCATGCTTGTTTCCGGTATTTGGCATGGGACATCCATCGGGTTTCTTATATTTGGTATAGTACATGGTATCTATCTCATTATATACCATACATGGACTCATATACTGGAAAATCATTTTGGTAGAAAAAAAACCAGGCAAATACGTAATAGCTGGTTTATAAAGATTCCGGCGATACTATTAACATTTAATGCCACATCGTTTGCTTTTTTATTTTTTCAGCTCGATACCACGCACCTGAATATGCTAGCTAAAGGTATTTTTTCATAATGCAATTTATCAAATCATTAGCGTTACGAATAATAATCAAGTTGATTATTATGGCTATATTAATTTCAATGTTGATTCTGTTTTCCGTAACCAAGGTTGATTTTATTTACACCGGGTTTTAAATATTTCTTATACTTTAACATAGTTGTTCCATTAATCTTGCGAAGTGTATATAAATGTGAGGGCATGAAAACGGCATAGTATTTATTCGAATTCTTTACGTCTTGGGAATGAGGTAATAATCAAGCATAAATAATTTTTTTAGTTTTCGTGCATCCAGTGAAGCATGAGTATATCTTATGTTAATATATACCTGTATATCAGCAAACACTATAATATGACCATAGTTAAGAAATTATATAAAGAAAATCGATTTAATGAAGCACTGCAAGTAATTCTGAAGCAAGCTCGTTATACTGACGATTATAACACCTATGCATCTTTATGCCGGTGGAGGAATAAGCTGAATGTAAAAATTCCGGAAAATACATATGCAACAAATTTAAGAATAGCCATACTTGGGAGTGCAACGACAGAGTTTATTGAGGGCCCTCTAAAGCTTGAACTTGAAACAGTAAATATTGGCTGTAACTTATTTGTCAGCAACTATAATACATATGTTTCGGAAATGCTGGATGAAAATAGTGATGCCGCATTATTTGAACCGAATGTTGCAATTTTTATTTTAACTCCCTTTGCTATACCAGACTGGCCAGATGCAGGCTGCACGGTTACTGATGTTGGTAAACTGGTAGATAAAATATGCAATCATTGGACAGGACTTTGTGCGTCATTTCATTCACACACAAATTGTGAAATTATTATTAATAATATGCACATGTTACCCACTCGTCCGAATGGCAATCTAGGCACCAGGCTGGCATGGGATCAAAACAATTTTCTGCGTAAGGTAAACTGTCAATTAGGGTTAAAAATGCCGGATTATGTGCATATTCTGGATGTTGAAACCCTTTCCTCACTTTACGGATTGAAAAAGTGGTTTGATTTCAGGTTTTGGCATCATTCAAAGCAACCTGTCAATTTTGAGTGCATTGTTCCTTTTGTGCGAAATCTTTCAGCCATTATTGGAGGGCTTTACGGGCATACATGTAAATGTATTGTGGTTGATCTGGATAACACACTCTGGGGTGGTGTCGTCGGTGACGACGGTATTGAAGGTATCAAGATAGGTCAAGGGGATGCTGAAAGTGAATCATTCAGGTCATTTCAGCAATATCTTCTTAACCTTAAAAATAGAGGCATCATATTGGCTGTTTGTAGCAAGAATGAAGAAGCCAATGCACTTGCGCCATTTGAGCAACTAACAGACATGGTTCTAAAGCGCGATGATTTTGTTTCATTTAAAGCAAATTGGGAGCCAAAATCAGAAAATCTGAAAGCTATAGCATTGGAGCTGAATATTGACATGGATTCCATAATCTTTGTTGATGATAATCCAGCGGAGAGAGAACTTGTAAAACAACTTCTACCGCAAGTAAAAGTACTCGAGCTTTCAGATGACCCTGCTGATTATCCGATGATTCTTGACCAATGTGGGTGGCTGGAACCGGTTAAATTAACTGATGAGGATAGAAACAAGACAGAACAATATAAGAAAAATATCCAAAGAGAAGAGCAATTATCCGGACATGCAAGTTACGAGAGTTATCTAATATCCCTTGATCAGAAAGCAGTTGTTAAGCAGTTTGAACCAAAGCATCTGGATCGAATAACCCAGTTAATAAACAAAACCAATCAGTTCAATTTAACTACCGTAAGATTAAATCGTTCGGAAGTTGAAGAATTGATGAATAATAAAAATACCTTAACCGCTTGCATCAGGCTTGTAGACAAATTCGGCGATAATGGGCTAATAAGCGTACTGACCGGGCACAAAAAAGAAAATATACTTCATATTGATCTATGGTTAATGAGTTGCCGCGTTTTCAAGCGAGGTGTGGAATTTTTATTATCAAATTATTTGTTTGAACAAGCAAAGTATCTGGGTATTGAGGAGGTTCATAGTACTTATGTTCCATCCGGAAAAAACCGTCTTGTCAGCGATCATTATGAAAAATTAGGGTTTAAAAAACTACCTAACAAACAGGATAACCAAACAAAATGGGCAATCAAGGTAAGGGATTATAAGCCTGTGACTGTATACATTTCTCTTGAAGAGGAAATTTAATAATGAATGAAGAAATAATCTGGGAACAACTAACACAAGTATTTTGTGATGTTTTTGATGATGATGAAATTAAAATCGGGCCAGAAACAATAGCTGAAGATATCGATGATTGGGATTCACTATCAAATATACAACTTATAGTTGCCATAGAAAAAGTTTTTGGCGGCGTAAAATTCAGTACGGGTGAAGTTGCGAATATGAAAAATGTGGGGGAAATGGTAGATATAATCAAACGAAAGACCGATGGGTAATTGTCAGTTCAATTCGTCATGATCAGGATTATTCCAGGGTGTAGAACAAGAGCTGTCAGCAAGCATTATCAGCAGAACTTTTTACCTTAATTTATCTATTTCCGGGCTATGTATTTTCCTGAATCCTGAAGTGTGTTACCAGCTTGTTGATCCCCTCTTGCAGCGGTAGCAGGTCGTGATCAAGCAGGGTTTTCATTTTGGTGATGTCTGGCTGGCGTCTTGTCATGTCACCTTCCTCAAGTGCGGGCAGATGTATAATTTTCGATTGTGAACCGCTGATATCAATAATTATTTCGGCCAGTGCTTTAACCGTGAATATAGTATCACTGCCTATATTAACCGTATCATTTTCTATCACACTCGAGTAATGGGCATTCAGGCATGCATCGACATTATCATCGACGTAACAAAAGGTTCTCGTCTGTAATCCGTCACCGTAAATAGTGATGTTTTCATTATTCATGGCCTGACGAATAAATCGTGGGACAACAAAATCTTCACTCTGGTTTGGTCCGTAGGTATTGAAGAATCGGAATATCAGGTAGTTGAGACCAAATTCCTGTTGATAGGTTCTGAGGTATGCTTCGGCGACATTTTTTACGATAGCATAGGGTAGTCGCGAATTCAGTGGGGTTGTAAGCTCATTTTGAGGAATTTCAAAAGGCTCACCATATACTTCTGATGAAGATGAAAAATAAACCCGTTTTACCCCGGTACTCTTTGAGAGGTTGAGGATGTGCTCGATTCCTTTGATATCATGAAGAACCATAAGAGGGTTTTGCAGGGTTCGTTGAACGCCGACTACTGCGGCATAATGGAAGACATATTCAAAGTTATATGCAAAAAACAGTGGAGATATATCATCATAATTATTAACATCGCATTTTATAAATGTAACATTGTCCAGATGTTGTGGAACTTTACGTATATCTCCGGTCAGGAGATTATCGGCGATCACAATATCGTTTTCCGGGTTTGTGGCCAGTCTTGCAATTAGTGCGCTAGCGACGTTACCGGCCCCGCCGGTTACCAGTATTCGTATCATTGGTTTATTCCTTCAAGTTTTTTTAAAACATCAAGTCTGTGAGTTCTCTCTGCGGCCTTCTTAACTACATTCAGAAATTTGGGTATAATTGCCGATTCTGACCAGTTATTAACAAAACCTTCGAGCCCGTTTTTAGCCAGTTCATCCCGAAACACTTTATCGGTCTGGATTTTCTGCATCGCAGTCAGCAGGTCTTCTGGCCCATCAAACAGGATTCCACCCTGGCTCCTGGAAACTATCTCGGGAAACGGCCCGATACGCCTGGCCAGCACAGGAGTACCCTGGCGAAATGATTCTATCAGGATAATGCCGAAAGTTTCGAAACAGACAGATGGAACGATGAGTGCGATGGCATGCTGGTAATATCGGTCAAGGCGTTCTAACTTGACTCGTCCGAGGAATATTACACGTGGGTTTTCGCGGGCGATCTCTTTGAGGACATCGGTATATTCCCCATCCCCGGCGATTAATAGATCTGCGTCTTTGTATTGTTCAAAAACAGGGATGACATCGTCGAGACCCTTTATTTTTTCAAGCCTGCCAACAAACAGGAAATAGGGCCTGTCATGAGGAGAACCTTGATCAGAAGACATCTGTTCTTGATCGACATCCGGAAGGAAGTAGTTTACAACTTCCATTTCTCGACTGAAGCCGAATTCCTTATGCTTGTCACGGCTGAAGTTGCTCATGGCTATAAAAGCATCAACTTTTTTTTGCATTCTTTCGAGCAAGCCTGTATATCGCCATAGTTGAGGGGGGCGTCTGTAATGCAATACGCAGCGCAGGCATTGTCTGCCTGTGCAACGTTCTTTACCATGTCGCCACAGTACGTGTGACGGACATATCAGCCAGTGTTCATGGGCCATATACAACTTTATCGCATCCCCATAAGCCAAAAGGCCGGGGCCACCGACCAGAGATGTGTTGTTGTATATGATGATGTCATAGTTACCCTTATCCAGCAGTTTTTTTATTTTTCTTCCCTGTATTACCGGTCTTCCGGTTTGCTGGGTAAGCAGGATGGACAGCTTGCTGAACGCAGAGCGCAGGGGAATGACCTCGATACCATCGGTAGGTTCAGGCAGAGGTGGCGCAGGGTTGGGGCTGAGTACGTTAAAGGCATCAACATCGAGTATCACCGTTACAGAATGACCCTGTTTGACCAGTGCGCGCGACATGCGCTGAATACCGACAGCATCACCACCAAAGCTGTATGGCGGGTAAAAGGTAGTAAACATGCAAAATCGCAGTTTATTCATTTTGCGGACCCGGAGGGGCTAATATTGGCCGTGGTTGAATGTAAAATTACCTGATTATTTAATAAAGATACTGCTGAATCCATGAATTTCAGGCCCCTGTTAGTAGTTCTTGACCAGTGTGCTGGATGTGGCAAAAGTGTTGGGTCGGTTGTTATATATCTTCTTGATATTTATATTGTATTACAGTATTTTCTATATTGCTCTGCGGTAGAATACTGAATCGTAATATGAGAAACTATAACCGAAATAATTGCTAAAAACGACCTTTAGGTTAATGTAAAGATTAGAATTGTATGGGGAAACAGGCAAATTACCCAACCCAGGCCCTTAATAATAAATGGGAAATATAAGGCTTTAGATGCAGTTTTGAACAGGATACGTCATGCAGGGACAATGCGGGTCAGGGAGTTGAAAATGGCCTGTATGATCGTGTGAACATCCCGGGGTGTATGACAATGCCCGGGTACCAGGAAGATATAATGGATTCTGTATTATGTATTTCTCCGGGCAGTTTTCAGCTACGGTGGCCGGGTGTATTTTCACGTATGGCGGCAAAAACCATACATCGAGCTGATGGTGAGAGGCTGCGCGGGTTGTCATTTATGGTACTGATAGTAGTATTAATTTCCGGGAACCGGATAATTCGTTTGCCATTCAACAGTTTGGTTTATATTTGGAGAGACTAGATGAGTTCTGTGGAATCAAGCTATAAGAAACTGATCTCGGTTGTCATACCTGTCTATAACGAAATAGAAGTTATAGACACATGTTTTAATCGCCTGACAGAAGTCATGGATGGGCTCGATGAATTCGATTACGAGCTGGTATTTATTGATGATGGCAGTAAGGATGATACCTGCAAGCGTCTGGTGGAGATACAACAAACGGATGAACATGTTCGGGTCATCAAATTGTCAAGAAATTTTGGCCACCAGATTGCAGTGACTGCCGGCATAGATGAGGCCGGGGGTGATGCAGTTATTATTATCGATGCAGATATGCAGGATCCACCAGAAGTGATTCCCGAAATGATTCAAAAATGGTCTGAAGGTTATGATGTTGTGTATGGTGTTCGTAAACGACGGGTGGGCGAAAGCCGGCTTAAATTGTTCACGGCATCCGCGTTCTACCGAATATTAAGAAGCTTTACGAATATAGAAATTCCTGTTGATGTCGGTGATTTCAGGTTGATGAGTTCGAGAGCGGTTTCTCAGCTCAGAAAGCTTAGAGAAAAGGACCGTTTTATCAGAGGGCTGGTAAGCTGGATCGGATTCAGGCAGATCGGGCTCCCCTATGAAAGAGATGAGCGTCTGGCCGGAGAAACAAAATATCCTTACAGGAAAATGATCAAGTTTGCGCTGGATGGCATTACTTCTTTTTCAAATGTGCCATTAAAACTTGCTTCATGGTTGGGGTACCTGACATCATTACTGGCATTTCTTTATCTGGTCAGTGTTTTTGTCCAGAAGTTAATGGGATACACAATCGAAGGTTGGGCTACAATTATGGTAGCCTTGCTGCTTTTGGGAGGGGTGCAACTTATCTGTATCGGCATTATTGGTGAGTATATTGGCCGTATTTTTAATGAAACAAAATCACGTCCCATGTACATTATTGATACTGTGCATGGTTTCGATTCATCACTTTCCAAAGAACAAAAACCGGAATGAAATCACTTTTTATAACGGGTGCCAGCGGGTTTGTTGGATCCTGTATTCTCAAGAGCCTCAAGCCGGAAAGCTTTGAGAAAATAATATTATTAAGCCGAAGTGCGCCAACATTACCGGAACATCTGGCATCATCTGATAATATCAAGGTTATAAGTGCGTCAATTGAAAATCCAGACAGCTATGCCTCCTGTCTGGACGAGAATACAACTATTATTCATCTGGCCGCCTTAACAGGAAAGGCCCACCCAAAAGAATATTTCGCTGTCAATACAAATGGAACCCGTGCATTAATAAATGCGGCGGTATCTGCCGGTATTAAAGGTTTTTTGTTTGTAAGCAGTATCGCGGTATCTTTCAAGGACAGAAGAGGTTATTCCTATGCCGAATCAAAAGAGCTTGCCGAAAATGCATTAAAGGACAGTGGCTTGAAGTTTTGCATCGTCAGGCCAACGATAATTCTGGGCGAGGGTTCGCCCATATGGAACAGCTTTAATTCTCTTGCAAAGTCATCACGTATTGTACTGCCTGGTAATGGTAATGCCAGGATACAACCCGTTTATGATGATGATATTGTCAGGCTGTTACTTGAGATCGTAGACAGTGGCCGGTTTAACGGTGAGGTTCTCGAGATTGGTGGGCCCGATGTGCTGACGATTAATGATTTTGTCCAGAGGATTCACAAGGCTCACACCGGCGATGTGCCGCGTTTGACCCATTTACCTCTGGGGTTCATCGTCGGCTCGTTACGCCTTGTTGAAAAGGTATTTCCTTCCTTGCTGCCGGTAAATTCCGGGCAGTTTGCTTCATTTAGTAATGATGGAACCGCTGTTGGTAACAGCCTGGTAATGGCGGCTTCAGGAAATATGAGGAGTATAGATAATATTATTGAATTGCTTGTTGGAAACAACGGAAATGCATGACATCAAAAAAATTGATCTGGAGTGCAGAATATTTTCACGTTACTTAACAGGCCGGTTACCTGACGAGTATATCAGCCGGAAGTATGCCGAGGCCTTTGAGCCAGGCAGGCTGTTATCACGAGAAACCGGGTCGGGTTTTGAAAATTTATTATTAAGGCTGGCAGTTATTCACCCTCTGGGTACACGTGCCGTTGATGTCTATTCACGTTTCTTCCGGTCAGACTCTGTTGCCCGGAAGAGGCTTGTGTTGTTACTCGCCATACTCGAGTCATGGGCACCCACATCAGACCACCTGGATGATATCGACCATGTCGGCAAGGTTTCTTTTATATCAGGCTTGATAATTCATGGCCTGATCTCGGGAATACTTTTATTTCTCGCTGTACCTGTCCTGCTGCCGGCCCAGTTGATATCAGGATCGCGGGACCGGAAAACCTGAAGGAATGTCCTAGATGGCAAAATGTACGGTAGTTGGTTCCGGCCCAAGCGGCCTGCATTTTGCGTTATCCGCCCTTGAGTCGGGTCATCGTGTTGAAATGATTGATGTTGGCCGTACAGCACCTGATCCGGTTAACCCTGACGATACCTTTCATGATCTGAAGAAGAACCTGGAAGACCCGGGAAGTTATTTTCTTGGCAAGAACAACGAAGGGGTACTTTTACCAGGCCAGCAAGAAGAATTTTATGGTATTCCGCCATCCCAGGGATATGCCCTGGAAACCGTCCCGCAACATGGTTATGAGTCTCATGGATTCAAGCCAATGTTCTCTTTTGCCCGTGGTGGGCTGGCCCAGATGTGGACCGGGGGTTGTTACCCGTTCAACGATGCAGAGCTGCAGGATTACCCTTTTAACTATGATGAGTTTGAGCGGTGTTATACACAGGCAGCGGAACGGATTGGTATCAACGGGATAGAGGATGATCTTTCCAGGTTTACACCTGTTCACGATGGTCTGCAGGAACCCCTGAATCTTGATGAACATTCGGCATTATTACTATCTCGTTACACCCGCAAGAGGGAATATATTCAACAAAAACTGGGGTGTTCTATTGGCAGGGCCCGTCAGGCGGTTCTGAGTAGTGACCGGGGCGCCAGGAAGGCCTGCCAGTATCTCGGCCGTTGCCTGTGGGGCTGTCCTGCTGGATCTCTTTATACACCTTCGATGACACTCGATGAGTGTATGAATCATCCGAACTTCAGCTATATCAGTGATTCATATGTGACCCATTACCAGTACGATGATGATGGCCATATTAATACCGTTGTTCTGGCATCGATTGAAGACGGGACCGTTAAAAAGGTTTCGGTGGACAGGCTGGTGCTTGCCTGTGGTACGTTGGGGACCTCGAAGATCGTACTTGAATCCATCTACAGAAAAACGGGTAAAATAATTAAACTGCATGGACTGATGGATAACCGGCAGGTGCTCGTGCCCTTTCTTAACCTGGGCATGATTGGCCGACCATACAAGGGAGACACGTATCAATATAACCAGCTTGCAATGGAGTTGGAGAATGGGCCGTTAAAGGAAGCGGTGCATTGTCTTGTAACAACACTGAAGACATCAATGATTCATCCTGTTATTGAGAAATTTCCGATGGATCTGCGTGCATCACTTCATTTATTCAGGAACATCCATGCCGCTCTCGGGGTGGTTAATGTAAATTTTCACGATACGCGGCGGGATGGCAGCTACTTGACACTGGATGTTGATTCAAACCCGGAACAGCCCAGGCTTGTTATCCAGTACACCCCAAGGTCCGGTGAAGATGAGCGCATATCAAAATCGTTGAAGAGGATAAAGAAGGTGTTATGGAAACTTGGCTGTGTTGTTCCACCGGGAATGGTCTATATACGGCCCATGGGAGCCAGTGTACATTATGCGGGTACATTGCCGATGTCCGGTGGTACTGGCCCATGGACGGTTTCCAAAGATTGCAAGAGTAATGATTTTGAAAATCTTTACATTGCAGATGGTTCAACCTACCCGTTTTTACCTGCAAAAAATATTACCTTTACATTAATGGCCAATGCAATCCGGGTTGCAGAAGCAATGGGTAAAGCCTGATTTTTATGTGGCTGTTTTCTGAATATTTTTTTCCTGCTGTTTCAGTCTTTCTCCTCGACGACCCAGCCAGATGACAAGAGCAACCAGGGAAAAGCCGAACGCCATTACGGCAACAGGCAATAACGGGCTGTTCAGTACCGCATTATTTGGGTCCGAACTGGATTTAAGGACATGTAACCACGGCAATCGCAATCCATCAGTCAGTATTATCTTCCAGGATTCAAAAGGTGGTTCACGTACCATGCTGATTACCCAGGAATGGGCGGTGACAGGAATCAATAACACCAGTAGCCATTTTTTGGGAATGCGAACAAGGTGGTCGGAAATAACCAGAAAGATCAGTGGTACCAGCGGTATCATATAACGAAACCCGGAATTGAACTGGATACGTGAATACTGGTTGGCGGAACAGAATGTCAGGAATGCCAGGAAGTAGATAAAAATAAAAATTCTTTCTGTTTTTGGTGTGGCAAGATCCTGGTTTTTAAACAGGGCTGCCGGAATCAGCCCCAGCATCAGCAGCGGGCCATATATGTACATACCATATGTTGGATCAAACAGGTTAAGGAGAAAGAGGTCGGGAGTAGGCAATGTGAATCCACGGAAGCCTTCAGTTGAGTACGGGTTGATAAAATTCGGGTCAAATGCAGTTGCACTGACGTCAGGCATCCAGTATTGCCCGGGCAGAAACGGGTTGCCGAACATTGCCCACTGTGTGTAAAGCAGAAACAGCACGGGCGGAATACTGCCAATGATAAATGGCATAGACTCACGTGCTGCGGTTGCAAACGAGGCACTTTTTAATCGGGGGAAGACCAGATAACCGAAAAAAATAATTAATGGCACGACACCACTGTAATCCAGTGCCAGACCCAGGCCGCAAAGCGCACCTGCCCAGAATCGGCGCCACCAGCTGACGGGGAGTCCGACACCTGTTCGTTCCCACAAGAGCAGGAAGGCGGGGAAGGTTGCATACATCAACATCATATTGTGGTTCAGAACGCCGGTACGGAAAAATACCGGTGTGGAAAATGCAAATACCAGAGACAGCCACCAAGCATGATTTTTTGTTATATTTCTGGAGCGCAGCACACGGTACATTAATACAACCATGAGTGCTGACAATGGTGCCATAAAAAAGACGGAGGTAATAGCTGTTGCAGCACCAAAGCGCAGACTGAGACCTTTCTCGCGCACCATTTGCAGGAATATTTCATCGTGTTTGTGTTTTGTACGGTACCCCCACTTAGGTACCCCCTGCGTCTTGAGTCGTTTTTTATCGTATTTCTCAATCAGATCAAGTACCGGGTCAAAAATCAGCAACGGGATGGCGACAAATACCGAGGCAGTGACGTTGTTACCGATGTACCAGTGGCCATCCGTATGTTCAAAAATATCGGGGTGGTAACGTGAATAGGCATCAACCTTGAAACTGCCGGATTCAATCAGGCTGAAAGCGGGGTAATACTCACGAACTACATTGGTGGCAAAATACATGGAAAAAATGATCCAGCAGACCATGAATATCCTGGCCTCGGTAGATGCCAGTGACTTCATCGATAGCGCCCAGTGGATTTGGATGAAACAACGCTCATAATTATTTATTGACTTGGGTGTGGTGTGGTCATTATAACTTTATTTTTTATTATATGTCAGTGTGAGAGCGTAGCATGGCTACTTTAATTATTATTTGCTGGCAATACGGGCAGCTATGGCGCCCGTATTCTATACCCTGTTAATGTTACCCATTGACCATCCGGCGCAGAGGTGCTTCCCACGCACCAATCAGTGTATGGCGTATTTTCTTGGCGATTCTGACGCGTTGTGCCCGGCCCATGAGTTCGCGCATTTGTTTGACGCTGACGTCCTTGGGTTTGTAAACCAGGCTGTTCTGGTTCCACTTGGCGAAGTCAGGCTCGAGTATTTCACCATATTCATCGACCATTTCGTAGAAAGGTGTACCAGGGTATGGTGCTGCGAATGACCACCATGTTCTGTCCAACGGTAGTTTGGAAGCAAACCGGATTGAATCCTCGATGGTTTCCTGTGTCTCGCCAATATTCCCTATCATGAACATCCCGGCCGTGTAGAAGCCATTCTTTTTCAACATGTGTACTGCCTTGGTGATCTTCTTGACGTTCGTGCTCTTGTTAATAAACTTCTGTATCTCGTCGTTACCCGACTCGATACCGATATACACCCAGTCGATTCCGAGTCGATGCATCAGCTTCAGATATTGTGATTTAACCACATTCGGATGTACCTGGCACTGGATCTTGAAACGGACATTGCGATTTTCCATCTTGGTTGCCATTTCCTCCATGCGTTCCTTAGAAGACAGAAAAATATCATCCAGTATGATCAGTTTCCTGGCATTGAAGGTCTTCTGCAGGTATTCGAAGTAATCAACCACGTAGTCAACCGAATGGTAACGGACCTTGGATTGCCTCAGACCAAATCCGTCTTTGCAGAATACACATCGATAAGGGCACCCGCGGGCAGTCATGACCGGGAAATAAGGTGAAAGACTGAAATCAAAAGCAGTTTCATCAAACTGTTCCCTGGTGAACCAGGGGATGGCATCAAGTTGTTCGACGGTCATCAGATGGCCCTCATAGATACGACCCGATATATCGTCTTGATTCAGCAGGTCAACATCGCCTTGCCGGGTTGGTGGCATGCTGCCTGTTTCCTTCAGGTGGGTGAGTATATCGTGCATGGTTTGCTCGCCATCACCCTTGACTACGTAGTGGCCATGCTGCAATGCCTGCTGGGGTAATGTTGCCGGGTGAACACCCCCGTGAATAACGATTGTTTCTGATTTCTGCATCAAGGCATCGCCCAGTTCCATGGCCTGGACTGATTGATTGGTCATCGAGGAAATACCTACGATCATGGGCGATTCGGCAATCATCAGGTCTGAGATCTCGTCAACTGACAAGTCATCGAACTCCGGGCGAAACAGGTCAAACAGTTTGACAGTGTGGCCCATGGAGCGGCAGTAAGCTGCAATATACATGATGCCGTAGGGTGGCATGCGTCTGCCGGAATAGGCACCCGAATCACTGTTCTTTTTTACCCCGGGTGCGGGATTGTTACGAGTTCGCACCAGTACTAAATCTGCCATTACTTATAACCTCCAGGTCATGTTGACCTCGAATCTTCAGGTTGATCTGGCACACTCAAGTCGTTCCGCATTGCTCAAGACTTTATTGCACGACAAGCCCAACATTTGTGTGCCCCAAGCCAACTTTCAGGCCTGGGTTTTTAGATGCGTATTCCAGCGGGTAGAGTGTTATAATATCAGCGCCCTGTTATCAGTTCACCTTGTATTAACCCTATAAAATATCTAACTTTTTCCCTTCTGAAATTAAAGTATAGTCGATTAGTTGGGTACGGGCAATTGATATTCAATTGTAAGCCGGGGGGTAGATATGCGAGCTTGGCCGGTTACATTTAACCAGCATAACAGGCTTTAAAATTAAATACTTAAGAACACGGTTGTCCCGCTAACTTTATGTGAGGAGCTGATTAATACAATCAGGTAGCAGCTCATCAACCTCTTCAGGGTCAACTCATGCCAGAGCGGAGAAACAACAAGCGGTTCAATTTTGTTGAGCCTATAGGCCAATTTTTTCATGATATGTAAAACACTGATTGTCGAATTGGCACAATAGCAGGTACGGTATTCATACCTGCATTATCTGGCCGATATTTTTTGTCCGGAACGGTTGCTTTTTTGGACAAAAATATCTCCGTTTCCAAGTGTGCCATGGAATATTTTTTGTAATGTGTAGTCTTTTTTCAGGGAACGGGATATCTCAGGCATGACGTTTTCGATGTAATCCGGTATTGAGTATAGGACCCATGTGTACCCATTTGTTGATTGGTATTTTTTCATATCCGTTATTGACAATGCATTTTTCCATTCCTTTGCATAGTAGCTGGTATAAACAAAACCGGCATGGCCCAGAACAATCACCTTGTCATTATTACCCATGTTTTTTCGCACATAATCACGTGCACCGGTAAAATCCTGCTTGGGGTATTGGTATAGAGCCGGTAACTTCATCATAAAGAGGATGGATAATATTACAAGGGGAAAATCGGCATAGTATTTTGATGCATTATTAAACAGTTTTCTGCGTATATAAATACCAAGTGTTAATAGGGCAATAACAATCATTATGATGATTGCACTCATTTCAAAGAAAAACATTCTTGGCCATAAATTCCGGCCAAGGTAGAACATGGTTGCGAATAGCAGAACACCGGGCAAGGTTGAAATTGTTGTGAAGACCCGGTCTTGTTTGAAAAGCCAATAACCGACCGGTATCGTGAGGGCTAAAATACCTGCAATAGCAATCCAGTGGTAACTTGTGCTTATGCCCAAATTGCGGAGTGTTTCTTGCAATAACCACATCGGGCTTTGCATGGCAGTCTTTCGCAGACCGCCACCACCAGCACCGGGCTGCATGTAAAATGCTATCATTTGTGGAAGGATAAGGGCGTGAAGATGAATCGTGATCCATGCGGTCAGCAGAAAACCGGCCAGCGGTGTCCATAAGCGGGCCTTTATATTTCCATCATTGATTAATAAAATAAAAATAACAATTCCATGGGCTAACGAGATAAAAACAGCAGTAATATGAGTCCATATACTGAATGCTGATATGGTTGCATAGCCTATCCAGTATCGCCATTTCTGGTGTTGCAGGGCCTTGAGTAAATAATATGTAGACAGGGTTGCACCGAATAACAGAATTGCATAGCCCCGGGCATTCTGTGAAAACCATATGTGATGGTATGATATGGCCATTAACAGACCGGCGTATATGGCGATACGTTTTCCGAAAACCAGTGAGGCAAGCTTCATGGTTGCCCATATGCTTGCTACGCCAAAAAGCAGCGAGGGGAGCCTTATTGACCAGGAGTGTTCGCCAAAAATTGTTATGCTGATATGCGATAGAACAGAGAAAAATATGTGTTGGTTGTCAGTAGAGTAGTCGGTGACTATCTGACCAATGGGTAATCGAACATAATTTACAACAGTAAATACTTCATCTATCCATAAATCACTATTAAGTGAAATTATTCTAAGAATAAAAGCAGCAATCAGAATTATGCTGACTGTTTGCCAATAGTAACTGTACTCATGCCATACTGTCGGCTGGTTTTTATTCGGGGTCCATAAAGGAGGGTATTTTTCTGTGCTTGCCTGGATATTTCCTTTATATTGATAGTAGCTGTAAAGCAGTAATAGTATTCCATCGATGAATATAATGATTCTAAACAGTAGAGCACCATCATTTATTTTGGAAAACATGCCAGGTTCTGCGGCTGGAGCAAGAAAGTGCGTTATTTGCTCGTTGCCGGTGAATACTGCAGCCAATATCAGAAAGATCGATAATAATACATAAAAAAGGCCTTTACCCATTAATTTCTCCGGATGGAAAGCTCATCGCTGTACTATGCTTACTGTAATCAAAATGCACAAACCATAGTATTTGTTAATAATATTTCCAAATGACCGGAATTATTATATAGAGTCTAACCAAAAAGTCTAACGACCTGATATTAAAAGAGAATATAGTTACTATTGAGAATTGATGATGTGCAAAAAACAATGGCCTGTTATCGACAGGTACGATTCGATACCGGGGTAAAAAACAGTTCGCCGCAGACCCTGTGCAAATTTAAATTAATCAGGATGAATTTGGTATAATCTCTGGACTTATGAAAGGTTAATGGATTCATTGAACTTACAATATACTATAAAAACAAGGAAAACCCATGGCAAACACAGAATCAGATTTGGCTGGTGTCAGCATTGTGATACCAGCCTATAACGAAGAAGGTGGAATCAGTAGCAGCATCAGGGATGTGAAGAAATCGATGGACGATTCGGGTATAGAATATGAGTTATTGATCGTCAACGATGGCTCTAAAGACAAAACCGCCGAGATCGCAGCTCAGGAGGGTGCCACCGTTATAGATTTACCGGAGAATCAGGGTTATGGGGCAGCCCTGAAGGCCGGAATAAGAAAATCAAAATACGAAATAATTGTCATTACCGATGCGGATGGAACCTATCCGGCAGAGAGAATACCCGGTCTCATAGGTGAATTAGGCGACTATGATATGGTGGTAGGTGCACGCACAGGTGCGAATGTAGCCGCTCCATTGATACGCAAGCCTGCCAAGTGGTTTCTGAGAAAGCTGGCAAGCTATCTGGCGGGCAGAACAATTCCGGATTTAAATTCCGGACTGCGTGTCATGAGAAAAGACCTGATCAGAAGATTTGTACACCTTCTTCCGCAGGGGTTTTCCTTTACGACCACCATTACACTGGCATCGCTGTGCAGCGGTTGTTTTGTCAAATATATTTCCATTGATTATCATGCCAGGATCGGCAGGTCAAAGATCAGGGCCAGTCATGCCTTTGATTTTCTCTTGCTTATTATTCGGAATATTGTTTATTTCAACCCGTTGAAGGTGTTTTTACCTTTGGGTGGATTGTTCTTCCTGGGCGGTTTTAGCAAGTTCATTTATGACCTGTATATAGGGAATTTCTCCGAGACTGCACTGTTGGGGTTCATTTCTGCTGCATTATTGTGGGCAGTAGGCCTGATATCTGACCAGATATCCAAAGTGGCCCTTCGATCAGACGGTCTATGATCAAATCATTTTATTCCGGCCTGCTTGGGGGTTCATCTGGAAGCAAGAAGGGTTCCAGGCTGGCATTAAAGGCCGGAATCAGTATCGGAATTCTGGCCTTCCTGCTGTGGTGGCTTCCAACAGAGATACTGTTTAAAGCGCTCGGAACCATACCCGTGTCCGTATGGGCCATTGTTATCCTGGGGTTTATTGCAGGACACATCATATCTGCAATGAAGTGGAAACTCCTGTTGTCAGCAGTAAATGTGAGAATTACGGCAACCGAGGCTGTCAGGGCACATGGTGCCGGGCTGTTTGCCAACCTGTGTCTGCCGTCAATTGTTGGTGGCGACTTTGTTCGTGCGGGGGTGGTGATAAAAGACCGGGGTCAGATTGAGGCGATTGCCCTGGGCAGCCTGGCTGACCGTGTCAATGATACATTTGCTCTGGTAACAATGGCAGGACTGGCAGGACTAATGGTCCCGGAAATGGCCGAAATGAAGGTAGCCAGGATATTGACCGGGATGGCTGTTTTTCTGTTGGTTATGGTGACAGGAGGGATGGGGGTTATTCTATGGATACCTGTGGATCGTATTCCGGGAAAACTGGCCAAGGTAGTAGTACGATTCAGAGATGCGTTGAAATCACTTGTCAGGGTTCCACACATAGCATTTTCAGGTTTTTTATTATCAGTAGGAATCCAGAGTGGATTTGTAGGCCTGAACGTAATTCTCGCAGACTCCATGGGCATTAAAGCACCATTTATATTATGGTTTTTTGCCTGGCCACTTGCAAAAATAATTGCTTTGGTGCCAGTGAGCCTGGGCGGCATAGGGGTTCGTGAGGCGGCACTGGCTGCCATCATGACACCATTTGGCATCCAGTCGGCACTGGTTGTTGCCCAGTCAATTTCCTGGGAAGTCGTGCTGATAATATCAGGGTTATGTGCAGGATTATTCGTGACCATGTTGCCAGCATATAAGACAACTAAATAGTTTTTGGGTCCGGGTAAAATTTACAGTGCTGAAAATCAGCCTTTGAAAAGTAAAAAGGTTCGGGCAATGAGACATAAAAATACTGAATTATCACAACCACTGAACCCCTGATAGCGGGGCATGAGCCTGAAACCCCTGCAACATTGCATTATAGCGGCGGGTCTTCCAGAGTTTGCCGCAGTAACAGAAGGGAAAGGTTATGATATGACGATGGGCCGTACATTGAAATTTCCAAAGAAAAGTATTATCGCTGTTGGTAATGGTTGCAATGGTATAGCCAATTGATGGCCAGAGGTATGCAACAGATTTTGTGGCTATTACAGCCTGACCTGGTTGAAAAAAGAGACATGATGGTCCCGCTGCGTGGGGGTTCGCACTGGTTCAGTCAGCGTAAGGAAATCGATGAGTCATGGATTTGCTATAACTCGGGGATACAGATAAAAGATAGTATGTTGTGCTATATACATTTGATGTAATTCTGGAGATTTTCATCATATGGCCCCATCAGGGGTGACGTTGATAGGTAATAACCAGGATTGGGTACATAGCTGAAAAAACGGGGTAATCTTGATAACAACAAAACGAATAGCACCTGTATTGTTAATTATAGCCAGTTTAACTATTTTATTATGGCTGCCTGTTTTCCGCGATGTAGAAGGTTTTCTGGAACCATCTGTTTGCCTGTTGTTCTCACTGTCCGGGGCCCTGTTTGTTTTGGTATTATCCTGGAATACACCAATGTATCGTCCGGCAAAATGGTTTGCCCTTGTAATTCTGGGACAAGGACTCTCTCTGCAACTTATTGATGCAGGGCCAACCATACACTACCAGCACTATAGCCCTATAAAAGGGATAAGCTCGGTATGGGAGGTGGTTCTTCTTGCTTTGCTGACAATTCAGGGTTTTATTGTATTTTTCGCTATAAAAAAATATTTCAGAAAAATCATTACCTGGGTTTCAGGCAGGTTTGGCCCGGTACGGGCTATATTATTATTTATAGTTTTTGTTGTCATTAGTGCATTTCCTTCCCGGGAGTTACCGGAATATGGCATTGAGCTGGTGTTATCAGGATTAGTCGCATTGATTCAGCTTGGCAGCCTGATTATGGGTATTATCACCATACCACAGTCGTATTACTCCAGATGGGGAGGGCGAGTTAATGCATTCCTCGATGGACCGGATAACAGGCCCGGGTTATTCGGGTCAAGCTTTGACAGATTGGCAATCGGGTGTGCAGTCTGGACGACAATTGTGGCGGTTTTACTTGTAGTTTTTTCATATGATATGCATCCACATGTGCCTGATGAGGTCGCATATATCTATCATGCCAAATATTTTTCTGAAGGGAGTTTGAGTACACCTGCACCACCCGTACCAGAGGCAACTGAAGTATATCTCATTGATTGTGACAACCAGCGCTGTATATCAGCAGTACCGCCGGGTTGGCCCGCCATGTTGGCAATCGGGAAAAAACTTGGATTTCCCTGGTTGGTCAATCCGGTACTGGCGGGAATAAATGTGATCCTGCTGTTTTCCTTATTGAGAAATCTATATGATAGAAGGGCGGCCAGGTTAGGGATTCTCCTGATAGCAGCATCTCCCTGGTACCTACTTATCTCAATGAGCTATATGACGCATACTTTTTCACTGACCTGCGCATTGGTGAGCGCATTGTCGGTTGTTAAAATGTATCAGGGCAGGACATTCCTGTGGGGTATAACCGGGGGCATTGCAATTGGTTTGCTTAGCCTTAACCGTCCACTGGAAGGTCTAATGGTAGTGGCAGTACTTGGGCTCGCGACACTATTCATTTCCGGAAAGAGATTTCGTTTTGGGCCTGTCATTACACTGGGTGTATCCACGTTGCTCATCGGAGCATTGGTTTTCCCATATAATAAGGCGATGACGGGGGATCCTTTCAAGTTTCCCATCATGTCTTATGCAGACAAGGTACTTGGTCCCGGGGTAAATTCACTGGGTTTCGGTGCAGATAAAGGGATGCACTGGGGTGGACTTGACCCGTTTCCCGGGCATGGGTTTCGGGATGTCGTTGTGAACGCAGTACTTAATATCGATGCCATGAATATTGAGATGTTTGGTTGGAGCGTTGGTTCACTGCTGCTGATTATTATTATGCTACTGTCTCGCCCCCCCGGGAGGTATATTATTGCAGACAGATGGATGCTGTTTTTTATTTTTATTATTTTTGCCATGCAGAGCCTGTACTGGTTCTCCGGTGGGCCTGACTTTGGAGCACGATATTACTATCTGGCGGTGATACCTTTGATAGCACTGACTGTTCAGGCGGTTAACTGGCTAGGCAGGATTATTTCAGATGATGAGAAATTTTCAGGTGATGGGACAGTTCTGGTGGTAACGGGCGTGCTTGTTTTATCTTTCTCAGCCATGACAAATTTTCTGCCCTGGCGTGCTATTGACAAATATCACCATTATCGAGGGATGCGGTCAGATATGCGCAGCCTGATTGAGCAGAATAATATTGGCAGGTCATTAGTACTGTTAAATGGTGAAACACATCCAGATCTTGATTCAGCAATAATTTATTCAACTTTAGATCCATACGGAGATGGGCCGGTTATAGTCTGGAACAGGAGCCCGGAGATAAAAGAACGTTTACTAAAGGCGTATCCTGATCGCAAGGTATGGATCGTAGACGGGCCTTCAATAACAGGCTCGGGTTTCAAGCTTAAAGGCCTCGCCAGGAAAGGGCAATAACTCAAGGATAAAATATTTATTGATGGTAGCTGTCCAGCCCATTCGTGTCGGGGACAAGGGTGTTCGTCTTTTTTTACTTCAAGGCTGAATCCTGTCCGGCAACACATCCTTAAGCCTGTTGCGCAGATCGAGTAATATCTGTTCGGTTTCTTCCCAGCCTATGCAGGCATCAGTAACCGAAACACCGTACTTCATCTGTGATAGATCATCATGTACTGGCTGATTCCCTTCAAAAAGATTACTTTCCAACATCAACCCGACAATAGATTGATTACCGGTTTCTATCTGTCTGGCTGCATTATCAACTACGTTCGATTGTAACCGATAATTTTTCATCGAATTACCATGACTGCAGTCAACGACCAGATTTGTTGGCAGTTTGTTTTTTTTCAATTCGTATTCACAGATATGAATATTGGCGGCATCATAATTTGGGCGGCCACCACCTCCACGTAAAACGATATGGCCATCAGGATTTCCTTTTGTGTGAAAAACGGCACATTGCCCTTTCTGGTTGATGCCCAGAAAATGGTGTGGTCGGGAAACAGAATGCAATGCATTGATTGCCACAGTCAGGTTACCGTCGGTCCCATTTTTGACCCCCACCGGTGTCGACAAGCCACTGGCCATTTCACGGTGTGTCTGTGATTCCGTTGTCCTGGCACCGATAGCCGACCAGGTTATCAAATCAGACAGATATTGTGGCGTAATCGGATCAAGTGCTTCAGTCGCAGCGGGCATGCCCATTTCTGCCAGTTCCACCAGGATTTGTCTGGACATATACAGCCCCTTGTCAATGTGAAATGAATCATCCATGTACGGGTCATTGATCAGGCCTTTCCAGCCAACCGATGTCCTCGGTTTTTCGAAATATACCCGCATAATGATGTAGACCGTATCGCCTATCTTTTCAGCCAGATTTTTCAGTCTGCCCGCATACTCGCGTGCAGCATCCAGATCATGAATAGAGCAAGGCCCGACCACCACAAAAAGCCTGTGATCCTCACGGGCAAGAATATCCCTGACAATCTGACGGCCTGTCTGTATTGTTGAGGCACCTGTCCCGGCCAATGGCAAGGCCAGTTTCACCTCCTCCGGGGTCGGCAATAAATCCTGCGAGGAGACGTTAATATTAGCGAGGTTTTTATTGGCCATTATCTTTGCAAATCAATCTGTTTATTAAGTATCGGTCTGAATTGCCAATCTTTGTCCGGCGGTCACTTCAACACCATAATTATACGGTACATCATACTCTATTCCTGAAAAATTCATCAATATACAATGAGGCAGTCGCTTGATAAGACAGAAATATAGAAAAGCAATCGCAATTCTATCGTTAACATAAAGCTTAGCAGAGCCAGGTTATATTTTGTTGCATGGTCTAAACATTCAGATCAGGTAACTGGCCTTTTTTGAAACGAATACCGCCAAGTGCTGCCAATATAAGTATATAGACTACACTACCCACCACGATATTAATGATCAGGCTGTGCGTATTGGTTGCGGGTATGGCCAATGCCATGGCCAGGGTGGCGATAGTCGGGCGTATGAATCTTTTCAGGGAAACAAAATGCAGGCCCTGGGTTGCAGCGTAGCTATGCATAAAGTAGCCGGCCACAATTTCTGTGGCGATGGTTGAAGCAGCAGCCCCCAGCATTCCATATATCGGTATCAGCAGGATATTCAGGATAATATTGGCCAGTGCTGCATACAATATTGCCCTCATCAGCAGGTCCTGGCGTCCACGGGCTATCAGTGCAGCCCAGGGTACATTGCGTATCATGGACATGGGGATGGTCCAGATCAGAACCTGTAATATCAGTGCTGACCCGGAGTAGCCGTCACCGAAGCCCTGCAGGATAATCGCATCAGCCAGCAGATAGCCACCTACTGACAAGGGTAAACATGCAGCATAGATATGGGCCAGTGCAGTGTGGTAGAGGGGTTTTTCCCCGTCTGATCCTGTGCCAAGGCGGGTCAGTGCAGGAAGCAGGCTCATACCATAGGATAAACCGAGGTTGTTGATAAAACTGATCAGCATGTATGCAGCGGCATAATATCCAACATGTTGACTGTCACGAAACATGCGCAGGAAAATCAGATCGGAATTATAAATAAGCAGACCAAGCATCAGGTTAATCAGCACTGGCAGGGCAGACTTGAATACGGGTAACGCCACAGCCATGTCCAGTGACAGATTGAGCCTGTAACCACGCTGTCTGAGTATAATAATCAGGTATGCTGCCATGATGGATTCACTCGCAACCAGTGCAACCGGCGGCACCCACAGTTCGGCTGCCGGGGTCAAGAGAAAGAGTATGACTGCCAGCCCCAATGCCTCGCCAATGATCCGGGACAGACCGACCGGCTTCGCATCTTCCAGCCCCATATGTATCCATTTTGTATTGGCCGCGATCGGTATCATGGAAACCAGGTACAAGGTAAGTACATATCGTTCCGGGTCAGGCAGAAAAAACCAGACAAGCAATATTGAAACAGTGGCGATAATAAAGGAAAAGATCAGACGTGTGCCCATAATAGCGGCCGCCAGTTTTTCGAAAGATTGCTGGTTTCTGGCAATCTCCCTGACACCGACCCATTCAATGGCAAAATCGGCGATCCTGCTGAAATAGAGATTTATACCAACAGCAAAGGCAATAACACCATAGTTGTCAGCACCCAGTATACGTGCGACATATATAATTGCAGCAAATGCCAGCAGCCTGGATATAACTTCGCCTGAGCCGAGCGCCAGAAAGTTACGTGATACGCTTTTACGGGGTGACATGGAGCGATTTGGCTATTATCGGGATTAAGGGTACTTGCTGGAATGTCACAGCAATTTATTCCGGAGAGACTTTTATGTGTTGCCTGAGTTTATCCAGACTTTTTTCTTTAGGCTGGTCATGGACACAGACATGTTGCCAGACGTCGAGATGCAGTAATCTCATTTTCAGATCCTGATCTGCTTGTTCAAAAATACACCGCATCTGGCTGGATGATAAACCAAACAGATCGCGAACATAGGATTGTTCAAAATATGCAGGTGAAATCTGCATACGCTGAAAGGATGTTGTCCAGAAGCCGATTTTGATACGCTGGCTCAAAGAGCGCGGGATATATCGATCGGCTACCTTGCGTATCACCCACTTGTCCCGTATGCCCGGGTGGGCCTTTTCCAGAACCGCTGGAGAGAATCTGAGCTTGTAACGATAAGGCATATTGACCGCAGTCTTGACGACCTCGTTGTCAAGAAACGGGAAGCGGGCCTCGATGCTGGCCGCCATTCCCATGCAGTCATTCCGGTGTAGCAGGGTACGCAGATGGTAATTCAGGTAGTCAACGGTCCATTTGCTGCCATCGGTTATCTTGCCCTTGCTGAACGTAGCGGCAACCTGTTCAATAAGCTGTTTTTCTTCCAGTATCTCGCAGCGGTTCATCAGGTCCCGCACAATGGTGCGCGAGTTTCCTTCATGAGGCCATATTATCCTGCCAATATTTGGAATGCGGTGTACGAGGTTTCTGAGTCGCTTACCTGCCCCGTAATATGCATCGACAATTTTCTTGCGGCCCAGCCACGGGTAGCCGAGGAAACATTCGTCTGAACCTTCACCGGAGAGCATACCCTTGACGCCATGTTGTTCAACAAGCCTGGATACCATCAGGAACGGAGCGCAATTGGGATGGTAGGTGTACGGGTGTTCGTAGTGTTCCATTACACTGGGGATCTGGTCGACAAAATCCTGGTCAGAGACCTCGACGGTTTTGAGGTCGAGTTTGAGGTGTTTGGATAGCTCCAGTGCCGCACTGTGTTCACTCCAGCTGCCGAGTACATTGGAATGAAAAATAGCGAGGTTGTTATGCATTCTGGCAGCCATGGCCATCAATAGTGAAGAGTCGACACCGCCGCTGCAGAATGCACCCACCGGGGAGTCGGCAAACATATGTTTTTCAACACTGCGATAAAGCAGTTCCTCCATTCTGTCTACCATCTGGGTTGGCCTTAACCGGTTCAGAGAATCGAGTGCATCCTCATCCCAGAAATCGGTCATGGTGAAGTACTTGCTGTAACTGGCCGGGCTGCTTCGCTGAATCCTGACGACGTTGCCAGGGGTGACTGATTTAACATTGCGATAAAATGTAAAGCCCCGCGTTGGACCGCCGAAGCCCGACAGGTAGGATGAGATTGAGAACTGATCAAGCTCCAGTGTCAGCCATGGCCGGAATGCCTTCATTTCTGATGAGAACAGAATGCGATCGTTATCTTCATACACATACAAAGGTTTCATACCAAAGCGGTCGCGGGCCAGTAAAATCGACTTCTCGACCGAATCATATAATGCAAAGGCAAACATGCCCTCCAGTCGTGGCAGAATATTTTCCGCCTGGTAGTGAATCAGGCATTGCAGTAATACTTCGGTGTCACTGGTGGTGTGGAATTTTACATTGGATTTCTGTTCCAACTCGTTACGCAGCTCGTGGAAATTATATATTTCTCCGTTAAAGACCAGGCAATAACGCCTGTTTTCATCCCAGAAAGGCTGGTTACTGCGCGGGCTCAGGTCGACAAGTGAGAGCCGGGTATGTGCCAGGCCAATGCCATCGTTACTAAATACCCCGCTGGCATCAGGCCCGCGGTGATCAAGCAGTTTCGCAGAGGACTCAAGAGCCTTTTCATCCGGTCTGGTGGTGGCGTTATGAAGAAATATGCCAAATATTCCGCACATGGTCGATTCCTATACCCGGGGGAACACAAGCACCATTTTTCCGGGTTTACGCTATAAAGCGGATTCCTTGCAAACAATCCCCGGGATGTGTTATTTCACCCAATTGAAAGAGGCAGGCAGTTCCTTGATTATTATAGATGGTTATCAAACACCAAGGCATAATTCTACCTTGTAATCAGTGCCAGGATGCCTGGCAACATGTTAAACACTTTATCCGGCCGGATCAATACCGGAATTTCATCTAGACTTGCTGTACTTTTACCTGGAAACTGCAAATGCGAGGTACGTGATCACAACACCGGTATGCATGGCTTATGTATGTTGGCGTCTGCACTGGATAAGGGTACAATGTATTTAGACTATAATATAATAATTAAAGGCTGAATCAATGGAGGGCCGCAGTTGATGACTTGTGATTCAGCGGGTATCTGTTCAGCCCTGATTTGTGTATTTCTACTGATGGATAACAAATAATAATTAACGATGGCCAAGAGCTCATTTAGAGACAGGGCGATAGCCCTGGCAAAGAAATATTTGCCACATGGTATGCGCGACTGGGTGGTTCGGCAGCAGAAGCGTTTCCATCTGCAGTGGCCCCCGGCGGGTGTGGTGCGTTTTGGCAGTTTTCGGCGACTTACACCGATCAGTCCAATATTTGCACTGGATCGTGGTTTCCCGATCGAACGTTACTACATAGAGGATTTTCTTGGTAAATATTCCGAGGATGTCAAGGGGCGTGCGCTTGAGTTGGGTGATGATTTCTATATCTGCAAGTTTGGCAAGGACAAGGTCACCCAAACAGATATTCTCAGTTATGTCGAAGCCCCGGGTGTCACAATTGTTGCAGACCTGACCCGTGCGGAGCATATACCCTCAGATTCCTTTGACTGCATTATTTTTACCCAGTCCCTGCAGATGATATACGATATGAACGCAGCCTTGCATACATTACACCGGATACTCAAGCCAGGTGGTGTGTTGCTGCTGACGTCCCATGGAACAAGCAAGATAGGACGGCATCTTGGTCGTGATGACTGGGGTGAATACTGGCATCTGACCAGCCAGTCATTGTCACGACTGATGGGTGAAAGCTTTCCCGGTGCTGATATCAGTATCGCCTCCTACGGTAATGTACTGTCGGCGATGTGTGCATTGCACGGGCTTGCATCTGAGGAACTGCGTGCAGAAGAACTGGATTACCAGGATCGGGATTATGAAGTCATCGTAACAGCCAGGGTTGTCAAACAAATAACGACGTGACGATTGCGGGCATGTCGGATAATCACAGATATTTATCCGGTTAATATTATTTTATTGACAGTGCTGTCTGGTGTTTCGCATTGCCAGTGTTCAGATTTCATGGTGCATGGGGGGGCAAAGCTGCAGAGAACCGTGGTCTGGATAGAAACAATCAATAACTAATTGATTTTATTGATAGAAAACAGTCCACGATGCTTGCCGAAGCCAGGAAAATAGGGTATCTTGAATGGGTTGCAATTATACAGAATAAATTATTATTGTTATAGAACCTGTTACATTCCATATTGTTTACAGCGTGTGATTTTATTGGCAGGCACAGCGGGGAAAAACAGGTTTGGAGGCGACTATGAGTCGAGATGAAGTATTTAGTGGAACGGCAGCCAGAGGGAGCGACTTCGTTTTCAATGAAGAAGTGGCCACCGTGTTTGACGACATGCTTACGCGTAGCGTGCCATTTTACCTCGAACAGCAGAAACTGATAGAGGAAATAGGCAGTCAGTTTTATGTTCCGGGAACGTCAATTGTTGACCTTGGTTGTTCAACCGGAACAACGTTAATTCGTCTGGCCAACCGGGTTACATCAGCGAGCCGGTTAGTCGGTTATGATAATTCCCAGCCAATGCTTGACAAGGCAAAGGAGAATCTGGAAGAGGCTGGTTTTGCAGACAAGATCGATCTGCGTCTGGGTGATATGAATGACAATCTTGGTGATATCCTCATCGAGAATGCCAGCGTGGTGACCTTGTGTTGGACCTTGCAGTTTATCAGGCCATTAAAAAGAGATGCCCTGATCAAGAAAATATATAATGGTCTGGTAGACGGTGGTGTGTTGATAGTTACAGACAAGGTACTAACTAATGACTCCAATATGAACCGGTTTTTCATCGATTTCTATTATGATTTCAAACGACGTAATGGCTATTCTGAAGAGGAGATCCTGAAGAAAAGAGAGGCACTGGAGAATGTATTAATACCATTCAGGGTTGATGAAAATTTTGAGTTATATCGTCGAAATGGTTTCCAGATCGTAGAGACATTTTTCCAATGGTATAATTTTGCCGGATTCCTTTGTGTAAAAAGCGAATCGTAATTGCAACACATCGTCTGAGAATATAACCTGTTCCAGGCACCATCTCGCCCGACACAGTGATAAACAGCAAGTGCCAGACAAGCCACATCCTGTAAACCCAAAGCCGTATTCTAAACCCTGTGATTTTCCATTTTAAGATGAGCAGGATCGTGTCAGAGTAACAAGAATAAAACCGGAAGCCCAAGGTAGTGATTATCAGAATCATGTCAGAGCCTGTGACGTGCCTGGTACCCGTCAAAACGGGACAGGTTTATGATATTATGTATAAATTATCACGTGTAACAGTAACTGTATTGATCCTGAAGAAGGGGTAGGGGCATAAAGATGCGCAAGATAATTCGCAAGACTCATAAATGGGTTTTTATCTTTGTTGGTATTTTTTCTCTCCTGTGGGTTGCTACAGGTGTAATCATGTCATTACCAGTGCATGGGGACTGGAAAAAGCTGACGGTGCAAAATAAAACAGGTTCCGAAGATTACAGCAGTGTTACCATGTCGCCTGCAGAGGCAGTTGCCAGGCTAAAAAAAGAAAAGCCCTCATTCAGCCTTGCAAGATCAATACATTTTGAAAATATACAGGGCAGGATTATGTATGCCATCACGGATCAGGATAAAAAAAATCATCTGATTGATGCTCATACCGGGGAATACTATGCTTTTTCTGCAAATGTTGCAGAATCTTATGCCAGAAAAATATATGGAATTAAGGAACCGATTCTTGAAAACGTTGTCATAAACAACCATGGTGTTGGTTATTTATGGGGAGAACTTCCAGTATATCGCCTCCAGTTTGAAGGGCATGCATCAGAAGAATATTATGTTAGCCCCGTCAACGCAAGGGTTCTTAAGCATACGATATATACGAAAATATCAAATATCTCAAGTATGCTACATACCTTTACTCCCATTCAGATACTGACTGGAAGTGATTTACTTCGTTGGATATCGGTATTATTTGTAGGGCTGATTTTTTTAGTAGGAACGATTACGGGTATCTATTTAACCTTTCCTAAACGTAAGAACAGGTGGTAAATACACTGGCGGCATGATCATCATGATATAAGGGTTTTCCGGCTGGAGAATAGATGGTTAAGGCATTGAACCTGCTATAAACGAGTTGACATGAAAGTGCGTTGTCTGATTGGCGATTGCCATGGCCAAATAAATCAGTATATGCATATGATTTGTAAAATGAATAAAAACCCAATAATCTCATCATCTCCTCCACTGACATTTAAACTGGCAAAATGGTTTCAAAAAAAGGGAATCAGGGGAGGCTACAGGCTGGAGAATATCATTCATTCACTTGGCTGGTTAAATATCAAGGTCAGGTATACCTTGATGAATGAGGTAGTGTTAGATATACCTATATGGTATCGATCCTATGATTTATCCTTTATTTATAATTATGAATATCGCTCGATAGAATTCATTACAAAAATTATCAGAAGGATTAACAAGCCATTTCTACTAATCGATTGTGGGGCTGATATTGGCATGATTTCCGCACGTCTTGTTTCTGAATGTCGGCAAATAGAAAATGTTTACTGTTTTGAGCCTAATATCATATCTTTTGAATTCCTGGATAATAATCTCAAGTTGCTTCCTGTTAAAACTGTTGCAAGAAACCAGGCGGTATCAGATTTTAGTGGAAAAGGTGTGTTACATAAACCTGATTTTGATTCAAGCGATCATGCGGCATTTATTGTGCCTGATAACAACGGCAGCATTGATGTTACAACAATTGATGAATTGCAGATTTCTGAAAACGAAAATATTCTTATAAAGATAGATGTAGAAGGAGGAGAGCTGAACGTTTTGCATGGAGCATCAGCAACATTATTAAATGCTAAAAAGTTTGTTATTGTATTCGAGGCCCACTATTTACAGGTAAAAAGGGTGGGGGTAGACCCCGTTGATATCATATCCTATGTCGGAACCCTGGGGCAGATCAAGGCCGTGGTTGTTGAAAAACAGGATGTTGAGATTAATCTAAACATACCATTTTTTGATCAATTTCCTGACGGGATCTACAATATCTGTATATACACAATATGAATTTCAGAGTGACTACAGTTTTATTGGATGGAACTACTCCATCGAAGCGTGAATATCTCTTGACTTGTTTCTGTAATCAGACCTCATTTTCCAGACCATCCAGCTTGCAAATCCAAACAGGACGGCGGATATGAGTGAGAATGGGAGGTCTACCAGGAAAATACTGATCACGCCACTCACTATGTAGATAACAGGTATGGACTCATATATAGGGCCAGGTAAATGCATACATTGCCTCTGTATTATTTATGTTTTATTATTGTTAAGCAATTATTACGCCACTAGCGGTAAGTATTTGATTACTAAATTTAATCAACATTAAATAAATGTATGACGAATAAAATTGTAAAGTTATCCGACAGCCAGGTTAATATTGATCGATTGCTTTTCCGCCAAGCACGTCTGATTTAGTATCAAGACCACCAGTCAGTTTACAATATATCCGGTAGAAAATATTGTCAATCAGTATCTTTTCACAGGAAAAGACAGCGTGAATTCGACGCCATCCGGATTCGTCAGGTTTTTGGCATATACCGTGCCCTGATGATACTCGGTTATCAATCTGACAATATAGAGCCCAAGTCCCAGGTGGGGTGTAACGGTTTTTTCCTTTCTCAGGGAAATCATGGAGTCAAACAGATTTTCCTGCATTTCTGCTGGCAGGAGTGGCCCCTGATTGCAGACTCTCAGGACAGTGCGGTTATTATTTTCCCCGGTAATAGAAATTCTGATTGGATCTTTTTCGGCAGAAAAATCGATTGCGTTGCAAACAAGCTTATCCAGCAATTGCACAATCAGGTCAGGTGCGGCCATGATATGTTGTGTTTGTTCATGGGCCTCCAGTTTAAAATGATTATTCGGGTAGCCACTACGATAGCTGTCAACACAATTTCTGACTAGATTTGACAGGTCGATTTCCTCTTTTTCAGTTTGTTGCAGTGCCTGTTCCAGACGGGTTGCTTCACTTAATCTGTTCAGAATATTATTAAGCCGCTCGAGCCCCTCCTTGGCCCTTTTCATATACGTATCATTGCCTGTTTCCGGTCTGACTTGTTCAAGGTTATCCAGCGACGATCGTACTATAGTGAGAGGTGTGCGCAGTTCATGTGAGAGCTTGCCCGCCATGGTTTCAAGATATCGGTTGTATTGATGGAGTCGTGAAAGCAGATCCGAGAATCCTCGTGAGAGGTCGCCGATTTCATCATTGGCATCTGATGCAACGAATACATTGGATATTTTTCCTTCACTTGAAATGGCCTGTTCCGTCTGGTTTCGAAGTTGGCTGATGCGGGTTGTCAGTCGCCCGGCGAAAAACAGAATAATCAATGTACCGCCGAGAAAAATCGGAATACTCAGGTTTAACAGCTCTTCCATCGCCTGATTTTGCAGTAGTAGTATACGGTTACTATTCTGCTCCATCATGACGGCACCGATAATTTTATTGCCAAGCCGTATCGGATATGTAGTTGTCAATATGGTCGCATTTTTCTGTGAGGTCTGTCTCCAACTGGTTGCAGGGGTACCGTTTAATGCAGAATCAATCTCCCTGCCTTTGAGTTTTGATACGGCTGACAGGCTGTCCTCAATATTGGATACCGGTTGTTGTAGTATCAATCTATAGAGAGCAGATAATATCATTGCCGGTACACTGCGATCGGAATTATTCTCCCGCCCGGATGCTGACAGGTTCCCGGCAAGGGCAAGCACTCTTTTGTTCTTGTCTACGATCCAGATTCTCGATGAGCCCCTGCTCAGTTTTTGCAATAAGTGGTCAAGCTTTGTAGATGGAACCATTATGGTTGCCAGTCCGGATAAATGTTCGGTTCCTGATGTCCCGATAATCGTTGCCGAGGTATCCGTAACATGGTCGATATCACCGATGGCAAATGACAGTTTCCTGCCTATCATCGACAGCGGGATACGGATTTCTATCGTGTAACCATCAGCCGTTTGTTGCCATGCTCCCTGTATACGATACTCATCCCTCAAAGGTGAAGGCTCATCAGGGTTGTTGGACATCAAGTGGGCGTTTAATCGCCCGGGTGCTGCGGTACTCAGATAGTATCTGTGTAACTTTCCGGAAGGGGCTTGCAGCGCAATTCGTAAATGGTCGGCTCGATCAAGATTTTGACTGCCAGTGTTCAGGTAGACGACATGGTCATCGGTTACCTTGAAAACAGCATACAGGTAATGTTTGTAGCTACCCGTGGCATGTGTAAAATGTATTGAGCCTGGTTTATAGGTGGGGGATTTTCTGATGATATTTTGTTCACCAAAATATTGAAACAGGTCCTGGTTGAGTGCCCAGTCTTCGGTATATCCATCCAGTTGTATCTGCGTTTTCAGGGGCCTGAGGTAAAGGTGTTGAGTAGAATTATTAATATCTACAATGCGAGTCTGTGATGTAATGAGTTCGGGCTGCTGTTGTAATACGGCCGATACAGCTTGCGCCCTGGTTGCCTGCGAGTCTTCCAGTGATGCCTTCAGGAATGATTCCATACCACGGACATACTTGTAGCCAATCCATGGAATCAGCAGGATAGTGATGGAAAACAGCAGTAATTTTGTTTTAAGACTGAAGCGTATCTTGTTCATCAGGATGGCTGTAATTTATTCATTCCAGCGATAACCTATACCATACACAGTATCGATTGAAGAGAACTGTTCATCTATAGATTCGAATTTTTTACGGATACGTTTTATATGGGATGTTATCGTATTGTCGTCAACAACGATGTTTGCATCCTGCATGAGCTGTTCCCGATTTTTTACGTGTCCTGGATGTTTGGCCAGGGCATGAACTATCCAGAATTCAGTGAGGGTAAAATTCAGTTGCCGACTTTTCCATGCGATGCTGAATTTATTTAAATCCACGCATAAATTACCGCGGATAATTTCATTATTATCCATGTCATTGTTTGCCTGATCGAGGGCATCCAGCCGCCTGAAAAGGGCAGAGATTCGGGCAGTCAGGTGTGGCAGGCTGGTATCCTTGCTCAGGTAGTCATCCGCACCCAGTCGAAGTCCGGCGACCGTGTCGAAATCGCTGTCGCGGGCAGTCAGGAATATGATGGGTAATGTAGTGGACAGGCCCCGTAACTCGCGACAGAGCTCGAACCCTGCGTCAATCTCGTCCTCAAGGCCAATATCCAGTAAAACCAGGTCGGGCAATTTTTTCCTGAATGCTGCCTGTGCCGTGGGTCTGTCCGGGTATGCGTTGACCTGATAGCCATGACGCCCGAGTGCATCTGCGTAATTTGCCCTGATTGAGGGTTCATCTTCAACGATGGCAATCGTTTTTTGCATATTTTTCAATCCGGTCTGAAAAGTAATATTTTTTGCATAATCAGGAAGATGCAGGAGATTAGCGGTTATTGGTAATAATCAATAATCTAGCATATTTCCCACCCGGATTTACAGGGTTAACGACCAATTGCCATATTTCGTCATTATTTATCACCACATTCCCATGCTCTTTCCCCAAGTCTGCCACTCCGGGTTGCTTAAATATTCAGCATGGACAGGGGCAGCATGTCCCTGTGAATTCATCAGATTGGAGGGTTTCCCATGTTGCTACTAAAAAAATTTGTTCTGACTACAGCCTGTTTGGCCTGTCTTTCAACAACTCCCGGTTTTGCAGACTGGGATGATGATGTTGATGATCAGCCGGTAAAGAACTACCAGGAGGAAAACTGGGGCGTGGGCACGGGTGCCCTTGCAGGTGCTTTAGTGGGTGGGCCCCCGGGTTTTATTATCGGTGCATTTGCAGGAAAGCTCATGGGCACACATGCCGGCATGGAGAAAAACCTTGAAGAAAAGGGCAAATACATAGAGCAACTGCGCGTTGAACTGAAAAGCCGTAACAGGATAATTGCATCACTGAAAAAGCAATACCACACAGACGATATGATGGTCGCCAGTCTTGATAATACATCAATGGATATGCCTGACAATCCAGAGCTGATTCTGCAGGATGGTTTTGTACTGACAGTGAATTTTAAAACAGATAGCGACCAGATTGAAGATCATCTTGCCGATCAATGCCGGTTGCTGGCGAAGGCGGTAAAGCAACTCCCTGGCAGTGTATTGAATCTGACCGGGTATGCGGATATCCGGGGAAAAGAGATTTATAACCTGTCACTGTCGGCAAGAAGAATTGCTGCCGTAAAAAAATTACTGGTACAGGAGGGCATCCCCGATAGAAATATTGTTACCAGTGTGAAGGGTGAGGCCGGGGCACTTCAACTGGGAGATGATCAGGACAGTTATGCATTTGATCGTCGGGTCATTATTACCTTCAGCAAGAAGGAGGGAATGTCATGAGAAGGATTCAACCCTTGTCTGAGGATTTTCTGTACTGGAGCCCGGGATATAAAAGTTGCTATCAAATTGAGGCTGGGCTGGAAGATGCATGGTTTATCGATAGTTCAGACACCGTGCAGAGCCGGAACCCGGTCACTGGAGATGTAGAGGTGAATAATGAAAATAAATCATGATGCGCGGTTTTCTGTGGGGCTGGTATTTGAAATGATGATGAGCATTATAACCGGTGTGCTCGTTTCCATGTTGCTGGCCGCGGTAGTGATGGTTCTGCCGGGTACAGCACGGGCCATGGCTAATGTATCTGAGCCGGATGCGGGGCTTGTAAAAAAAAATGAAGTTACCAGCGGCAGTGTTTTATTGAAAACAGGCAAGCCAGGCCTGTATCGGTTGGCACCCGGGTTAAAGACAGATGTCCGGATTGCGGGTTAGCCCAGAACACACTTGCCGCTTACATTTCGACTACATTCATTACAGGTTCACGGGACAACCGTGTTGATGAATAGAATCACTTCCTGATGGTTTGATTATCAGAAAAGGATATCAAGCCGTAGGAGCGATCCATGAAGCAGGGCTACTGTGTCACAAAAGTATTACTCAATCTATCGGGACAATCCGGGATTCGATACAATGTGAGCGGGATGAAGCGGGCAATCAGCAGATAACATGGTAATAAAACGGAAAAAAAAGCAGACCAGACGCCGTAAACGGGGAAAATCAAGGCGGGTACGCAACCGCAATAAAAGACGGATTATCCTTTATTCCATTCTTTTTCTGATGACAATGCTGGCTTTATATATCGTATATCTGGATGATGTAATCAAGGATCGATTTGAGGGTAATCGTTGGGAATTGCCGGCAAGGGTGTATGCAAGACCGCTGGAGCTGTTTGTCGGTGCGCATGTCAGCAAAACTGCTTTTATGGATGAACTGCGCGGGTTGAAATATCGCAAGGTAAGCCACCCAAAACAAGCCGGTACCTATCAGGTTGGTAAAAACGGAATAGTTTTCAATACACGGGCTTTTCAGTTCTGGGATGGGCGCGAATCTGTAAAAAGGTTGCGCATACGGTTCAGGAATGGCTCTGTCAGTAGCCTCGGAAATGTCAAGGGTGGATCAGCCGTCGATCTGGTTCGTCTTGATCCCATTCGTATTGCCAGTATTTATCCAAAACATAATGAAGACCGGATTCTGGTTCGCCTTGCAGATGTACCCGATATTCTGATTAAGGGCTTGATCGAAGTAGAGGACAGAAAGTTCATGCAACACAGTGGCCTGGATTATCTTGCCATTCTGCGTGCACTGGTGAGTAATATCCGGGCAGGTAAAACCGTGCAGGGCGGTAGCACATTAACCCAGCAACTGGTGAAGAATTATTTTCTTACAAACAAGCGCTCATTGACCAGAAAACTGCATGAAGCACTCATGGCCAAGCTTGTTGAGTGGCATTATAGCAAAAATGATATTCTGGAATCATATATAAATGAAGTTTATCTGGGGCAGGACGGCAGGCGCTCTGTTAATGGTTTTGGTTTGGCCAGTCAATTCTATTTTGGCCGAAAATTAAAATACCTGGGGGTTCACCAGGTTGCATTGTTAATCGGCCTGGTAAAAGGGCCATCCTATTATGATCCACGCCGTCACCCTGGACGGGCATTGGCAAGAAGAAACCTTGTTCTGGACATCATGTTAAAAAGGGGCCTGATAACAAAATCAAAAAATATCCTTTCCAAACGGTTAGCACTCGGGGTGGCCAGAATACAAAAAAATACGATCTCCGAATATTATGCCTTTCTTGATCTGGTAAAAAGGCAGTTGCGGCGGGATTACAAGGCCGAGGATCTGTCATCGGCCGGTTTGAGGATACTTACAACACTTGATCCGGTAATCCAACGCCAGGCCGAACAGTCCTTGTCAGGTAAACTGGCGGACCTTGAAAGAGACCATGGTTTATCTGACCGGAAGTTACAGGGTGCCGTTATTGTTTCGGACACAGGCAGTGCGGAAATAGTTGCAGTAGTCGGTGACAGACGGTCACGGTACTCAGGTTTTAACCGTGCACTTGATGCGGTACGCCCGGTTGGCTCGCTTATCAAACCCGCTGTATATCTGGCCGCCCTGAAAACGCCGGGTTATACACTGGCAACCCTGATTGATGATGATCCGTTGGAGGTAGAACAGAAAAACGGCGTCTGGGCACCGCAAAACTATAACCATATTTTTCATGGCGAGGTGCCATTATTCATGGCACTGGTTAATTCCTACAATGTTGCAACAGTTCGTCTGGGGATGCACATAGGGCTGTCATCAGTGGTCAGGGTGTTATCCGATCTGGGTATCAGACGCCCCATTATCAAGTATCCCTCAACGCTGCTGGGCACGTTATCCATGTCGCCACTGGAGGTGGCACAAATGTACCAGACCCTCGCGGGTTCAGGATTTTACTCACCGCTAAGAAGCATACGTGCCGTACTCGATACACATGGCAAGCCACTTAACCGCTATCCTTTATCGGTGTCCCAGGTCGTATCACCCCAGAATAGCCTGCTTATTAATTACACATTGCACCTGGTGACCCGAATCGGCACCGCAAAACAGTTGCGAAACATGCTCCCTGCGGGAATGAAGGTGGCCGGCAAGACGGGCACAACGGATGATCGCCGTGATAGCTGGTTTGCAGGTTACACAGGAGACTATCTGGCTGTTGTCTGGATGGGTTATGATGACAACAAACCCACAAAGTTTTCCGGCAGCACGGGCGCCATGCAAATTTGGGCAAAATTGATGAATATAATAAAAGCCAGGTCATTGTCCTTGAGCCCGGTAGAGAATATTGAAATGGCCTGGATTGATATCAAGAGCGGGAATAAAACAGAAAAAAACTGCAAAAGTGCTGTAGAATTACCTTTCAAATCGGGTACGACACCGGATCAAACACAGCAATGTGCCACAGGGGTCTCAAATTGGCTGGACAGAATATTTGGACAATGAAAGGTTTTTCAAGGCATATCAGTATACTGATATGCCTCATTTTGCTGGCAAGCTGTAGTAGTAATACTAAACAGGTTGCATCCGTGGTTTCAGTAATAGAGAAAAGCACAGCAATTCCAGTGGAAAAAAACAGGCCTGGTTCATCTTCTGCTGCAATAGACGGGTTATTGAAAAATGCCCGGGTACTCAAAGGTAAAGGCCAGGCCGCCAGAGCCGCAGCAGTGCTTGAGAGGGGGATACGGATACAGCCTGATAATCCACGGCTCTGGCATCAGCTAGCCAGGGTTCGGATTGACCAGAAGAAGTACAGGCAGGCAGAGTCTCTTGCCCTTCGTTCCAATCAATACAGCGGGCATAATTTATACTTAAAGTCATTAAACTGGGGGATAATCTCGGATGCAAGGCTTATGCAGGGCAACAGGAAAGGCGCGGCATCGGCGCGAGCCATGTCAAAAAAACTGAAAACCCCGTGATCGAATCCCGGGATACCTGAGTACTTGCGGTTAAAACAACCCTGCAGATTAATACCACAACTGCATGTGGTATGGTATTTAATATCTTTTTTCTTTGCAGCCACTTCATTTTAGTATTATTATTGCTTCAGGTTTTCATATGACAGGTCATTTACCTTGAGTGTTTTTTCAGTCGACAAGCTCATTTCCGAGGCGAGAAAAATAGCTGCAGAATATCGGCGCGCCACCGGAAAAAACCTTGGTGGTATCAGCGGTGAGATAGCAGAGAATGATGCGGCCCGCCTGCTTAACCTTGAGTTGTGCAGTGATCAAACCGGTGGATACAATGCCATAGGCAAGGGGCAACGTGACGGCAGGAAAATACAGATCAAGGGCCGGGCAATATTTAACGGGGCCAAAGCCGGCCAGCGCATTGGTCAGCTGAAAACCAGTCAGGAATGGGATAGCGTTGTACTGGTGCTGATGGATGAAAATTTTGAACCGACAGAAATATTCGAGGCAGAGCGGATTAACATCATGGCTGCACTCGAAGAGGCGGGTAGCAGTAAAAGAACAAAGCGTGGCGCCATGTCGGTATCCAGGTTCAAGCATATCGCACGACTCGTCTGGTCCGCTGAAAAAGGCGAGATTGATGAAGACGAAACATGGGATAACCAGGGGAACGTCTAGGTTGTTGCTGATTTATTTCGCAAAATATCACTGCCCCGTTAACTTACGAAGTGAGCATAAATGTGAGGACATGGAACTGGCATAGCCAAATCAAGACACGCAAAAGATGCCATCCATGGCCGCTCGGCTGCCGCATCCCTGCGGCAGACGGTCTTTATTTGGCTATGCCGGTTCCATGTCAGGAATGCGTTGTTTAGCTCAAAATGGTCTTGCGGTTTATGTTTCGACTATACTTGTTATAGGTTTCCGGGACATCAGTGGCAACATATGTAATGTAATTCAATAAGCCTTTATATATATGTTTCAGTCTACAGAAGTTCTCGGTCCATCCGGCCCATTTGAAAAAAAGCTGGAGCATTTCTTACCCCGGGAGCAACAGCTGGAAATGGCCAGGGCTGTCCAGAATGCATTGTCCAGTGAATCCACTCTGGTTGTCGAGGCCGGAACAGGCACAGGAAAAACGTTTGCCTACCTGGTTCCTGCCCTGATGAGTGGTCAGAAGGTCATCGTCTCGACCGGAACAAAAAACCTGCAGGATCAGCTTTTTCATCGTGATATTCCCAAGGTATGTGAAGTCCTTGACTTACCTGCCCGGGTAGCCTTGCTTAAGGGGCGATCAAACTATCTGTGCAAGTACCGTCTTGATAAGGTGATGATGGAAGGACGTGTTCGATCCCGAACGCAGATATCGCATGTACAGAAAATACGTCAATGGTCTGGCCGTACAGATTCAGGAGATATAGCCGAAGTTAAAGGGGTGCCAGAGGATTCACCGGTATGGTCAATGGTCACTTCGAATGTTGATAATTGTCTGGGTTCCGAGTGCCCGTCTTATAATGGATGTTTTGTTATGGAGTCACGCCGAAAGGCCCAGGAAGCCGATCTTCTGGTCATCAATCATCATTTATTGTTTGCCGATATGTCGCTGAAGGAAGGGGGATACGGGGATTTACTACCCGGAGCAAACGCCTTTATACTGGACGAGGCACACACATTACCCGATGTGGCAACACAGTTTTTTGGATTATCCCTGAGCGGTCGCCAGTTACACGAATTATGCAAGGATACCCGTATCGAGCATCTTGCAGCTGCCGGGGACATGTCTGATTTATCCGAGGCCTGTGACCACCTGGAAAAGGCGGTTAATGATTTCAGGTTATCTCTCGGCGAAAAGCCTGGCAGGGTTGCGTGGCGAAATATAAAAAATAAAAACACCATAAGCCATGCACTTGATGAATTACAGGTGACCCTCGGCAGGTTATGTGAATGGCTGGAGCATGCCGCGGTGAGAAGTAAGGGGCTGGAAAGCTGCTGGAGAAGAAACCAGGAGTTTGTTTCCAAAATTGATACTGTCACACAGAAGGAAGATGATAATTTCATCCAATGGGTTGATGTACACAGACGTTCATTTGTTTTTCATCTTACCCCCCTTGATATTTCATCCAGTTTTCAGACACAGATGCTGGCTTATCCCTGCGCCTGGGTGTTTACTTCGGCAACCCTGGCGATTAATAATGACTTCGCACATTTTACAGACAGACTGGGAATAGAGGAATGTAAAACCCTGCAACTCGACAGTCCGTTTGACTACGCCGACAATGCGATGCTGGTTGCACCAGAACAAATGCCGGATCCAAATAGTGATCAGTATACAGAGACAGTCATTGAATATGCCATACCGCTGATAGAGGCCTGCAAAGGGCGAACCTTTCTGTTGTTTACAAGCCACAGGGCCTTGAGACAGGCCGAAAAATTACTGGACGGGCGGCTGGATTATCCCGTGTATGTGCAGGGTGATACACCCCGTGACCTGCTGCTGGAGTCATTCAGGGATGACGGCAATGCGGTTTTACTGGGAACCAGCAGTTTCTGGGAGGGTGTCGATGTCAGGGGTTCGGCACTATCACTGGTCATAATTGACAAACTGCCCTTTGCGTCACCGGGCGATCCTGTTTTACAGGCTCGAATTGAGCTGATAAAGAAAAATGGGCGAAATGCCTTTTTTGATTTCCAGCTACCCAATGCAGTTATTGTACTCAAGCAGGGTGTCGGTCGTTTAATACGGGATGTCTCTGACAAGGGTGTTATGGTGATATGTGATCCAAGACTGGTCAGTAAATCCTATGGCAAGGTCTTTTTAAAGAGTTTGCCGCCGATGAAGCGGGTGGTCGATACCAGCAAGGTAAAGGAATTTCTGGAGCAACTTTGATTCAATGAAACTGATAGCAATAGACACATCAACGGAAGCCTGTTCAGCGGCAATACTGGATGGCGAGACGGTGCTGGAGCGATTTGAGATCGCCCGGCAAAGCCATACAGAGCTGATTTTGCCAATGATTGATTCCCTGTTGAAAGAATCCGGTTATGCCATACAACAATTCGATGCCATTGCCTTTGGTCGTGGGCCGGGAAGCTTTACCGGGATTCGAATTGGAACAGGTGTTGTACAGGGTTTAGCACTGGGGGCAGGGTTAGCTGTTGCTCCTGTTTCCAGTCTGGCCGCAATCGCACAGGGTGTATTTCGCTGTGAGGGCAGGAAAAATGTACTGGCAGCGATCGATGCCAGAATGAAGGAAATATACTGGGGTTGTTACCAGTTGAATGATCAAGGCATGATGGAATCCGTTCAGGATGAATGTGTTGCCAAGGCGGATTCCCTGTCCGTCCCCGTTGGAAGCAGCAAATGGTTTGGGGCCGGCACAGCATGGTCAGCGTATGAGCAGGAATTATTGGCGCTCTTCGGAGAAACAGTATCAGGCCATGATGGCTGTTGTTTGCCACATGCATGCGATATCGCTGTATTGGCGGCAGAGCAGGTGAAAAGAAATGAACTGGTTTCGGTTGAAAATGTAGAGCCGGTTTACCTGAGGAACGAAGTCGCCTGGAAGAAGATCAGGTCACAGCTGCCCGGTTGACTTTATGAAGCATATATCAATGTGAGGAGATGGAATCGGTACGCCTGATCAAGACCGTCTGCCGCACGGATGCGGCAGCCGAGCCGCCATGGATGGCATGTTTTGCGTGTCTTGGTCAGGCTTACCGGTTTCATGTCCGGGCTGCGGGTTAGCCCGAAACGCACTTGCCGCTTACATTTCAACTACATTCGTCATGGGATAACGGCACAGCAGTGAGATCAGGTGATTTTTATAGTAGTTTTTTCAGTATGCCTTCATAAATCAGTGACAGATTATCCAGGTCTTCGCAGTTTACATTTTCATCAATCTGGTGAATGGTGGCATTCAGCGGGCCCAGTTCAAGCACTTGCGCACCCGTAGGTGCAATGAAACGTCCATCCGAGGTTCCGCCCGATGTTGAAAGCTCGGCTTTAATATCAACGATTTCCTGAATTGCTTCTGTTGCGGCATCGACCAGTTCACCACGAGGTGTGATAAAAGGATTGCCCGATAGTCTCCACTGGATTTCATAGTCCAGGTTGTGTCTGTCGAGTATGTCATGGACGGCTTCTTTCAGTTCCTGTTCAGATGTTTCCGTTGAGAAGCGGAAGTTGAACATGACATCGGCTGTCCCGGGTATGACATTCTCTGCACCTGTGCCAGAATTGATGTTGGAAATCTGGAATGTGGTAGGCGGGAAAAATTCATTTCCCTGATCCCATTCCTGTTCACACAATTCAGCAAGTGCCGGGGCAAGACGATGTACCGGGTTATCCGATAAATGTGGGTAGGCAACATGACCCTGTGTACCCCTGATGACCAGGTTTCCATTTAGTGAACCACGTCGCCCGTTTTTTATGACATCGCCCAATTTTGTGTTACAGGTGGGCTCGCCTACCAGACACCAGGTTATTTTCTCGTGACGTGATTCAAGGAATTCAACAACCTTTACTGTTCCGTTGATGCTGGGGCCTTCTTCATCGCTGGTAATCAGAAATGCAATCGAACCATTATGATCCGGGCAGGACTGGATAAATCTTTCACACGCGGTAACCATGGCACCCAGACTGCCTTTCATGTCTGCGCTGCCACGTCCATAGAGTTGGCCGTCGCGGATTTCAGGTTTAAATGGATGAGATGTCCAGCTTTCCACAGGCCCGGTCGGAACAACATCGGTATGCCCGGCAAAAGCAAGGACGGGTCCACCGTTACCCCGTCTTGCCCAGAAGTTGTCTACATCCTCGAATCGAAGCCGTTCCACATTAAAGCCGATAGACTCCAGGCGTGTGATCAATACTTCCTGACATCCGGCATCTTCCGGTGTTACGGACTGGCGAGAGACAAGATCTTTTACGAGCTCCAGTGTGTCAGACATCAGGATGATTCCATCAGATATCGCGTAACAATTCGTTAATGCCTACCTTGCCACGTGTCTTCTCATCTACCTGCTTTACGATAACTGCACAATAAAGGCTGTATGTGCCGTCCTTTGATGGCAGGTTTCCTGATACAACAACCGACCCCGCCGGGATGCGTCCATAGGAAACCTCACCTGTCATGCGGTTAAATATTTTTGTACTCTGGCCAATATAGACACCCATTGAAATTACTGACCCTTCCTCGACAATAACGCCCTCTACTACTTCAGAACGTGCACCAATAAAACAGTTGTCCTCGATAATCGTGGGCCCTGCCTGTACAGGCTCCAGAACACCACCTATACCAACACCACCGGACAGGTGAACATTTTTTCCAATCTGTGCACAGGAGCCAACGGTGGCCCATGTGTCGACCATCGTGCCGGAATCTACATAGGCACCTATATTCACGTATGAGGGCATTAGCACAACCCCTGATGCAATAAAACTGCCCTTTCTGGCGGCAGCAGGGGGTACGATACGGACTCCGCCTTCACGCAGATCGCGCGAATTACAATCTGCAAATTTTGAAGGGACTTTATCATAGTAGTTAGTAAAGCCACCTTTCATAAAGCTGTTATCTTCAATACGAAAAGACAATAGAACCGCCTTTTTCAACCATTGATTGACCACCCAGTCACCATCTTTTTTTTCAGCAACACGCGCCTTACCTGAATCCAGCATGGAAATGGTTTCGGTGACTGCTTCCTTTACCTGTGGCTCCACGTTGCGCGGTGTAATATCGGCACGTCGTTCAAATGCTTCGTCAATTATTTGCTGTAAATTACTCATATTTATTACCTGTTAAAAATAGTAGATAGCCGAATCCCCGTGGAAATTGTAAGCCAGATAAGACTTTAAAACCAGTCTCATCGATTTTAAAGTGATACAATGAAGGCCTTGATTCTGTAGGCCGCCTCGATGCATTCATCTAAATCTGCAACCAGGGCAATTCTTACCCTGTTTTCACCCGGGTTCACCCCGTGTGCATTCCTGGAAAGAAAAGTACCAGGCAATACAGTTACATTCTGCCGGTTAAAAAGCCGGCGTGAAAATTCAGTGTCGGAGATGGGTGTTTTGATCCAGAGATAGAACCCTGCCGGTGGCAACTCCAGCGAAATAACGGGCGATAATATTTTTGCTACAGCCTTGAATTTTTCACGGTATAGCCGCCTGTTTTTGACGACATGCGACTCATCTTTCCAGGCCTGCAAACTTGCCATCTGGGTTGGCAGGGGCATGGCGCATCCATGGTAGGTGCGAAAAAGCAGGAACTGTCTAATTATAGCGGCATCTCCCGCTACAAAGCCGGAGCGCAAACCGGGTGCATTCGAGCGTTTTGACAAACTGTGAAAGACAATGCATCTTGAATAATCTGTCCGGCCCATTGCCGCTGCGGCCCCCAGTAAACCCGGAGGAGGACTTTTTTCATCAGAGTACAATTCTGAATAGCATTCATCAGAGGCAATAACAAAATCATGTTTGTCGGCAAGACCAATCAGGTTTTGAAGGGCAGGCGTGTCGATCACGGCACCCGTCGGGTTCCCGGGCGAGCAGATATACAATAACTGGCATTGTTGCCATATTTCATCGGGTACCTGACTGAAATCAGGCAAGTAACCGGTTTCCCTGGTGGCATTGATAAACCATATTGTGGCGCCTGACAGGGTGGCGGCACCTTCATAGATCTGATAAAAGGGGTTAGGCATCAGAACCAGCGGGTCTTTTTTTCTGTCAATGAGGCACTGGGCAAATGCGAATAATGCCTCGCGTGTACCATTTACCGGTATGATATTTTTATTAAGATCCAGTGATTTTTCAGGCAGATTGAAACGATTGCATAGCCATTCGGTTATGGCGGCCCTCAGTTCATCTGTTCCACGGGTTAGCGGGTAATTTGTCAGGCTGCCGATATTTTTTGTAAATTCACTACTGATAAAGTCGGGTGTGGAATGTTTTGGTTCACCAATTGATAACGCAATATGTTTCAAGTCATGCGGTGGTTGACAGCTTGCCTTTAGTTGCGCCAGCTTTTCAAACGGGTAGGGTTGCAGTTTTTCCAGGTCGGGATTCATTGTATTGTCAGGCTTGCTTTATATATTAAAACTTTTACTGCATTATACCGGATATTCTCTCCAATGAGCACTCATAATAGATGACTGAAAAGCATTATTCCTATCTCTTTCCTGATCTATGCCTGTTGTTTGCGGCTACATTATGGGGGATTTTCTGGTATCCATTGCGCCTGTTCGAGTCGGCAGGTATGCCGGCTATATGGGTCACACTGGCGGCATTCAGTACTGCATTTGTTGTCGGGCTGATAGCCACATACAAACAGAGACGGCAGTATCTTGCTCACCCGTTAAAGCTGGTATTGATTGCATTGACAACGGGCTGGAGCAATGCGGCTTTCCTGGTGGCCGTCGTTGATGGCAATGCCATCAGGGTTATCCTGCTTTTTTATCTGTCACCCATATGGACGGTGATAATGGGTTATTTTATCCTCAAGGAAAAAATTTCCTTGCAGGCGATGGTGGTTTTTGTATTGGCCTTTCTGGGTGCAGTGGTGATGTTATGGGACCCTGATGCAGGATTTCCCTGGCCACAGGGGTTGCCGGACTGGCTGGCCTTGTCGGCCGGGTTTACATTTGCATGGAGCAACGTGTTGATACGGTCTATTCAGGACATCAACATATCCATTAAAACAACTGCAAGCTGGTCAGGTGGCATCATAATCGCAGGGTTGTGGATTTTACTCACCGGTGGGCAACTACCGGAAATACCGGTACTCACCTGGTACTATAGTATGATGCTGGGCTTCTTCGGGATTGTATTCATGACCATGGCCGTTCAGTATGGCGTTACACACATGCCGGTTTATCGTTCTGCTATTATCCTGATATTTGAAATACTGGTAACGACTGTAACCGTGTACTGGTGGGCCGGAGAAAACATGACAATGATAGAATGGATTGGTGGCGGCATGGTGGCGATCAGCGCATGGCTGATCGCGCGGACGGGTGTTGACAGTGAAGGTTAACATCCATATTTAAATGGCTTATCCATGTAGATACTTGCATTATGATGATCATACATGGTTTGCCAGCCAATATATCTGGCCGGGGGTCAGACTGGGTCAAGAGTTTCCTGACTCAGGTATCCAGTAATTCAAGCAATGTATCCCTGAGTGCATTAAACTGTTGCTCATCAAGAGGGAGGTTGTTCTTGTCGGTAATATAGAAAAAATCCTCAATACGTATTCCAATGGTGGCAATTTTTGCATTTTGCAAATCAATTTCACATCGTTTGAATGCCTCACCAATTCTCGAGAGTAATCCGGGTCTGTCTGCAGTGGTCACTTCAAGAATGGTTCGGGAGTTATTTTTATCCAGCGTGTAGCTGATCCTGGTATTGACTTCAAAGTGCTTATGTAGCCTTGGTATCATTCGATTAACATTGTAGTCAACCGCGTTTTCTGTACTTAAGGTGTGCTTGAGGGCTTCCTTTATTTCATTCAGTCGTGATGGATCCTTGATGCTCTTGCCATCATTTTCAAGCACCAGATAGGTATCCAGTGTGTAATTACTTCGTGTACTTAATATTCGCGCATCAACGACATTAAGGTAACTTTTTTCCAATGTTGCAGTTGTTGCCGCAAATTGGTGGGCCTTTAAAGGCCCATAGATAAAAATTGCGGTGCTTCCACGGTTATTATCATAGCGCACACAAATCATCGGAAAGGAATTTTCTTTCATTGTTGATATCGATGTAATGTGCCAGGCAATTTCTTCAGCCGAGTACTGGATGAAATAGTCCGGGCCGAAATCCGACCAGATATGATCAATTTGCTCACGGTTTAATGCCGATGCATTCAATAACCCGTAAACATCTGCCTTTTTACTGGCAATAATTGTTTGATGACTTGTGTATTCGTCACTGCTCATTCGCAGTGCCTTATTGGTTGCATGGTATAGTTCTTTTAGCAGTGAATCTTTCCATGAATTCCATAATGCAGGATTTGTGGCACGAATGTCGGCGACTGTCAGCAGATAAATATAATCGAGGTGCGTACTGTCTCCCACTTTATTGGCAAATTCCCTTATGACTTCAGGGTCACTGATATCTTTTTGTTGTGCCGTCATGGACATGAGCAGATGATTTCTTACCAGCCAGGCCACCAGGTTCGTGTCATATTGCCCGAGGCCATGATCGATGCAAAACTGACGTGTATCTGTTTCGCCAAGTTTGGAATGATCTCCTCCACGGCCTTTTGCGATGTCATGATAGAGTCCGGCAATATAAAGTAATTCAGGCTTGGCAATATTCGAGATTATTTCACTGCATAACCTGAACTCATTTCGAAATTCAGGCACGGTAAAACGGCGCAGGTTCCTGACTACAAAAAGGATGTGTTCGTCAACGGTATAGATATGAAACAGATCGTATTGCATACGACCGGTAATGTTTTCAAAAGCGGGCAAATATGCCGCGAGAATACCATATCGATTCATTCTTCTAAGTTCGTGGGTTATACCTGTCGGTTGTTTTAATATTTCAAGAAAAACACTTCGCGTGCGCAAATCATTTCTTGCTTTATCATCCATGAGTCCCCGGTTTGCCCGAATCAGCCTGATGGTAGAGGCGCGCACGCCTTTTATTTTCGGGTCAAGCTGTAATAGTAAAAATATTTCAAGCAGTGCATATGGAAAATACCTGAAAATATTGGGATGTACTACCTCAATAAAGCCACGCGTAAGCTGGAACCTGCGGTTTATTGCCTTCGGTGTGACCGGGTCGGCAGAGTATAAAATTTCTTCCTGAAAATTTTGCAACAACATTTCATTAAGCCGATCCAGTTCCATGACTGTCCGGTAATATTGTTGCATGAATTGTTCGACGGCCAGGTTCTGCTTATTGTCTTTATAGCCAAAATCATGAGCTAATGTTTTCTGGTAGTCAAACAATAACCTGTCTTCACGTCTTCTTGCATGAATATGGAGTGCAAAGCGGATCTTCCACAGAAACCGCTGGCCCTCCAGAAGAAAATGAAATTCATCTTCACTCAGGAAATCATGTTTAACCAGTTCGTGCAGGTCCCTGGTGTTAAAGTGACGTATTGCTACCCAGCCAATCATCTGGATGTCGCGAAGTCCTCCGGGGCCTTCCTTGATGTTGGGCTCAAGTTTGTTTGCTGTATCACCATATCTCAGGTGTCTGTTCTGTTGTTCATTCCATTTCGCTTCAAAAAATTCATCACTCGGCCATAAATGATCTGTTGATACTTTTTCCTGCATCTCCTCAAACAGTTCTTCTGATCCAGTCAGAAATCTTGATTCGATCAGATTAGTGATGACAGTGACATCTTTCTTTGACTCCCTGACACAATCTTCAACGGTACGTACGCTTTGCCCAACCTCCATGCCAATATCCCACAGCATGGTTAAAAACGATTCAATGTTACCTTCACTGGATTCAAGCACTTCCTTACTGAAAAGTAATAATAAATCCACGTCAGAACCCGGGTGAAGTTCACCACGGCCATATCCACCTACAGCAATCAGTGCAGATTGTGTGGATTTACTAAAGAATTGGCGCCATGCGCGTTTCAGCAACTCGTCAATTAATAGCGCGCTTTCATGTACGAGTAAATCAATGTCATCGTTTTCTTCAAAGCGTCGTTGCAGGCTTTGTTTGCCCTTGCTCAGGGCTTCCCGAAATATTTTTGCAGGGTTTTGTGCAGAGGCGATTGCAGCATCAAAATGCGGGGCATCAAAAACGATACTTTTGCTGAGGTCTCTCATCTGGAAAATGTAGTTAACCGGCGGGCAGGATTGGTTCTTCATCAGAACGTAATGTAAGGACTTCAAAGCCGCTTTCGGTAACCAGAATGGTATGTTCCCATTGAGCGGAATTTTTATGATCCTTGGTGACAACTGTCCATTCATCACCCAGTAATTTGATATTTCTTTTGCCGAGGTTAATCATCGGTTCAATGGTGAAGGTCATGCCGGCAACCAGCTTTTCACCGGTCCCTGGCGTTCCATAGTGAACGACCTGTGGATCCTCATGAAAATTAACCCCGATTCCATGTCCACAGTATTCCCTCACAACGGAATAGTTTTTTGATTCCACATATTTCTGGATGGTGCTACCAATATCACCCAGATGAATGCCGGCTTTTATGATGGATATAGCCTTTCTCAGGCCCTCATAGGTGGCCTCGACCAGGCGTTTGTCATGTGGGGAGGGTGTCCCCACGTAGAACATTTTGCTGGTATCGCCGTGATACCCGTCCTTGATAACAGTAATATCAATATTAATAATATCGCCATTTTTCAGCTTTTTCTTGCCAGGTATTCCATGGCAAACCTGGTGGTTCACAGACGTACAGATTGATTTGGGGAAGCCCTTGTAATTAAGGGGTGCCGGGATGGCCTGTTGCTTGTTTACAATGTATTCATAGCAGATTTCATCTAAAAAACCGGTTGTAATGCCTTGTTTAACATGAGGTTTTATCATTTCCAGTACTTCAGCCGCCAAGTGGCCTGCGACGCGCATCTTTTCAATTTCTTCATCTGTCTTGATACTGATTGCCATTGTGTAACCCTGAAATAATGAAAGTTAACCCCTTGATTCTGTGATTGGTATTCTACATCAATACCTTGAATAATGGTGAGTCATTGTTGTAAGCGCCGGAATATGGTATAAAGCGCGCGCTAATTTAGCAAATTCACACATGTGCCGGAACGTACTGTAGGGTGCCTGTTAATATCAGGTTGCGGTATGGGGTACATGGAGGCCTAACCCTTACAAACTGGAGTTTTACCATGGCAAAAGTAACAATGCGCCAGATGCTTGAAGCAGGCGTGCATTTTGGTCACCAGACCCGTTATTGGAACCCGAAAATGGCACCATTCATTTTCGGGGAAAGAAGCAAGATTCATATCATCAATCTTGAAAAAACCCTTCCTCTTTATAATGAAGCGACTAATTTTATAAGCAGTCTTGCTGCGAAACGTGGCAAGATCATGTTTGTCGCCACCAAACGTTCTGCCCGCAATGCGATAGCTGAAGAGGCGGAGCGTGCAGGCATGCCTTTCGTTAACCATCGATGGCTGGGTGGAATGCTGACCAATTTCAAAACAGTCAAACAGTCGATAAAAAGACTGAAAGACCTGGAATCAATGGATGCTACCGGTGGGTTTGAACGTTTGAACAAGAAAGAAGCCCTGATGCGTACCCGTGAAATGGAGAAACTCAATAAAAGCCTGGGTGGTATCAAGGACATGAAGGGGCTGCCAGACGCACTTTTTATTATCGACGTGGACCATGAAAAAATCGCAGTGCAGGAAGCAGTAAAGCTGAATATACCCATCATTGCTGTCGTTGATAGTAACAGTGCACCCGATTCGATTGATTATATTATCCCGGGTAATGATGATTCCATCCGCGCCATTCAACTTTATACACATGGCATTGCCGAGGCTATTCTGGAAGGCAAGGCAACTGCTTCACAGGTTTCAGATAGTAAAGATGATTTCATTGAAATGGATGAAGAAGGCAAATCAAAAAAACCTGCCAGGAAGGCCCTCGCCAAGAAAGTCGCGGTAAAGAAAAAAGCCGCACCAAAAGTAGCAGAGAAAAAAGCGGATGCTGAAGAATCGGATACTGAAAAAGAAGTAAATGTGGCCGAAGAGGGTGATGAAGCCAGGAAGCCTGCCGTAAAGAAAGTAGCAACCAAAAAGACCGCAGTAAAAAAGACCACGACAAAAAAAACGGCGACCAGGAAGGCTGCTGTCAAGAAAGCAACCACCAAAAAGTCAACTGCAAAAAAAGTCAAGACCGAAGAGTAACCTGATGCATTGTGGCTTTATTGTTTATTGAATCGGTTGCTTGAACAGATATTTATAGAGGAAATTAATTATGGCTATTACAGCGGCACTGGTTAAGGAATTACGTGAGCGTACCGGTGCAGGTATGATGGAATGCAAAAAGGCGTTGGTAGAAACCGATGGTGATATTGATAGTGCGATAGAAGCAATGCGCAAGTCAGGTCTTGCAAAGGCCGATAAAAAGTCAGGTCGCGTGGCAGCAGAAGGCATAATCAGTATTCATGTGTCTGACGACAAGAAGCTCGCGTTAATGGTGGAAATCAACAGTGAAACTGATTTCGTAGTCAAGGGTGATGATTTTAAGGGATTTGTTACCACAGTTATGAATTGTGCAGTACAGGAAAACCCGGATGATATCGAAGGACTGTTATCTGCAAAAACCGACAGCGGTGATACGGTGCAAGAGACATGCAAAGCGCTGGTGGCCAGGATTGGTGAAAAAGTACAGGTGCGCCGGTTTGCCAGGATTGCCGGGGAAAATGAGGTGACAACCTATTTGCATGGTTCGCGTATCGGTGTTCTTGTTGAGCTCAAGGGTGGGGATAAAAGTCTGGGTAAGGATCTTGCTATGCATATAGCAGCCAGTCGACCTGTCTGTGTCAAGGCAGAGGATGTGCCGGCCGGAGTACTGGACAAGGAAAAAGAAATTTTCTCTGCGCAAGCCCGGGAAAGTGGTAAGCCTGATAATATTATTGAAAAGATGGTAGAAGGCCGTCTCCGTAAATATTTATCTGAAATTACCTTGCTGGGACAGCCTTTCGTGAAAGCCCCGGATATGACAATTGAAAAACTGCTGACAGGAAAAGGTGCCGAGGTTATCAGTTTTATACGCATGGAAGTAGGTGAAGGCATAGAGAAAAAGACTGAAAACTTTGCTGATGAAGTAATGGCGCAAGTTAAAGGCTAACGACCTTTTCCGGATGTTATCCGGGCATTCTGATGTTTCATCGTGATGAAATGCCAGCGCCCACTGTCATAGTTCTGATAAAAATGTAAAAGGACAAGAGCCGTGCCAAAAAATAATCTCCCGTATAAAAGAATATTGCTTAAATTGAGCGGTGAGGCCCTGATGGGAGGTGGAGACTATGGTATTGACCCGTCAGTAATCAAGCGCGTCGCAGGCGAAATACAGGATGTTGTTAATCTGGGTATCCAGGTAGGGCTGGTGATTGGCGGCGGGAATATCTTTCGTGGTGCCGGTCTCGCGCAGGGGGGCATGGACAGGGTGACCGGTGACCATATGGGTATGCTGGCAACTGTCATGAATGCGCTGGCCATGCAGGACGCACTGGAAAAGATGGATGTACCGGCACGTGTCATGTCTGCGCTCAGTATTCATCAGGTGTGTGAGGACTATATTCGACGCAGGGCAATACGACATCTGGAAAAAGGTCGTGTGGTTATGTTTGCAGCGGGGACAGGAAACCCTTTTTTTACAACGGATTCAGCTGCCAGCCTCAGGGCAATTGAAATAGGGGCAGACATTGTTATCAAGGCAACAAAGGTTGACGGTGTTTATTCGGATGATCCGGTGAAAAACCCGGATGCTGTACGATATGATAAACTTGGTTATGATGAAATTCTGGAGAAAAAATTAATGGTCATGGATGCAACTGCAATTATTTTATGCAGGGACAGCAATGTGCCAATAAAAGTCTTCAACATTAATAACGAAGGTGATCTGTTACGAATAATGCAGGGTGAATCAGTCGGTACGGCAGTAGAACAGGATTAGGTCATGATAGAAGATATTAAAAAAGATGCTTCCATCCGAATGGGCAAAAGTGTGGAATCCTTTAATAATGAACTGGCCAAGATACGCACAGGAAGGGCGCATGTCAGCCTTCTGGATCAGGTCACGGTCGATTATTATGGAAGTATGGTTCCTATAAGTCAGGTTGGAAATGTGATTGCCGAGGATGCGCGCACCATACTGGTAACACCCTGGGAAAAAGATATGGTCAAGGCCGTTGAAAAGGCCATCATGACATCAGATCTCGGACTTAATCCTGCTACAGCGGGGGTTGCTATTCGTGTTCCTATGCCACCACTAACAGAAGAGCGAAGGCGTGAGCTTGTCAAGGTCGTCAAGCATGAGGCAGAGAATGCCAAGGTTGCTGTGCGAAATATCCGCAGGGATGCCAACGGCGACTTAAAAGACCTGCTTAAGGAAAAAGAGATTTCTGAAGATGACGAAAGGAAGGGTCAGGATGGAATTCAGAAACTGACAGACAAGCACATTGTGGATATAGATAAACTTCTGGCAGTCAAGGAAGCAGAGTTAATGGAAATTTGATCCAGTGATATTTGTTTTTTATTAATGATAAAAAATATTTTCATAAGTCTTTTAATTTTTGAATTTTATCGTATTCCGGAAGGAATGTCTGATGAGTGATTTGCCAAGTCATGTTGCCATTATTATGGATGGAAATGGTCGATGGGCAAAAAAGCGTTTTCTTCCAAGGAACTTCGGACACAAGGCCGGGGTCAAGACAACCCGGAATATCATCGAGGCCTGTTCAGACCTTGGTATCAAGGCACTAACCCTGTTTGCATTCAGTAGCGAAAACTGGAACCGCCCCAAAAAAGAGGTTGGCCTGCTGATGGAACTCTTTTTTACATCCATGCAGGCTCAAGTTAAAGGACTGCATGAAAGTAATGTTCGAATGCAGTTTATCGGTGATGTGTCCAGTTTTTCCGAAAAATTACAGCAACAGATTGCCAGGTCAGTAGCGTTAACCAAAGACAATATCGGTCTGGAACTTCGTATAGCAGTTAATTATGGTGGTAGATGGGATATTACCAATGCGGTACGCAGCATTGCCCGCCAGGTAACCGCTGGTGAGATTGATCAGGAAGATATCAGCGACGAACTGGTATCCCGGATGGTATCACTATCTGATTTACCTGCCCCCGATCTGTTCATACGAACAGGTGGTGAACAGCGAATCAGTAATTTTTTACTTTGGCAGCTGGCTTATACAGAACTTTATTTTTCAGATACCTTGTGGCCTGACTTTGATGAATCTGAACTGGAGCTGGCCTTCAAGGCCTTCTCATCCCGGCAGCGGCGCTTTGGCTGTACTGGTGAGCAGGTGGAAGGAACAAAGGAAGATGCTTAAGCAAAGGCTGTTAACGGCCTTTATTCTGGTTCCTCTTGTGGTTGGCGGGATATTGTATCTACCTGAAATGGCCATTGCTGTTATCTTTGGGGTGTTACTGTTACAGGGTGCGTGGGAGTGGTCCCGGCTAACGGGCCTCGAACAATTTTTTCCTCGAATTATTTATGTTATAGCAATAGCATTCACGTTCCTGTATTTATGGCCAGGTACAGACGACAGATTATTAATGCTGTCCAATGGTTATCTTGCATTGGCATGGTGGCTGGGCGCTTTTTTTTGGATATTTATACCCGGACTATTTAAAAAAAAATCGGTAATAAATATGAGTATCAAGCTTGCTTGTGGTGCGCTTGTACTGGTCCCTGCCTGGTATGCCCTGGTTAGTATTCATTCAATAACTGGAAATGGGCCGTTATGGTTGCTTTATGCCATTGTATTGGTCTGGATCGCTGACAGTGGTGCCTACTTTGCCGGTAAGCAGTGGGGTCGTCACAAGCTCGCACCGAATGTCAGCCCCGGAAAAACATGGGAGGGTGTACTCGGTGCTTTTATTCTGGTTGCTGTTTATTGTGCTTTAGTTACGGCCTGGTTGCCGGCCAAATCCGGCAGACTTTCCGCTTTGATGATAATCAGTCTGGCACTGGTTCCAGTATCTGTAATCGGTGATTTGCTTGAAAGTCTGATGAAAAGGCAGGCCGGGGTCAAGGATAGTGGCAATCTGTTACCGGGCCATGGTGGCGTGCTTGACAGAATTGATGGCCTGGTGGCGGTTCTTCCACTGTTTATGTGGTCTGCAATACAGGTAGAACTGTTTTGATTGGTATTACAATATTAGGCGCAACCGGTAGCATTGGTGTCAGTACGCTTGATGTAATCTCCCGTAATCGGCAACGATACCGTGTTGTTGCCTTGACGGCAAACCGGGATGCGGAGCGTCTGTTCGAGCAATGTATGGTGTTCAGGCCTGATTTTGCAGTACTGATTGATGAAAATTCGGCAAAAAGATTTTCAGAATTAGTTAAGGATTCCGATCTCAAGACCCGGCTGTTAACAGGCCCCGAAAGTCTCGAGGAAGTTGCGTCACTTGATGAAGTGGATTATGTGATGGCGGCTATCGTCGGAGCAGCGGGATTATTGTCAGTGCTTGCAGCAGCACGTTCCGGCAAAAGAATATTGCTTGCTAACAAGGAAGCACTGGTTATGTCAGGAAAGATTTTTCTGGAGGAGGTCAGAAAAAATAATGCAGTACTACTCCCCATCGACAGTGAACATAATGCTATTTTTCAATGTATGCCAGCCAACTTCAGTGATGGACTTGAAAAAACAGGCGTGACTAAAATACTGTTGACTGCATCGGGTGGCCCCTTCAGGGAGACACCAATCGACCAGCTCAATGATGTGACTCCGGAACAGGCCTGTGCCCACCCTAACTGGGATATGGGTCGAAAGATTTCGGTAGATTCAGCCACCATGATGAACAAGGGTCTGGAAGTGATAGAGGCATGCTGGCTATTTAATACCCATGTCGATATGATTCAGGTTGTATTGCATCCGCAAAGTGTTATCCATTCGATGGTGCAGTATTCAGATGGATCCGTTCTGGCACAACTGGGTAACCCTGATATGCGCACCCCGATTGCCCATTCGATGGCATGGCCGGAAAGAATGAATTCCGGTGTTGAACCACTGAATATACTTGAAATTGCCAGACTTGATTTTACCGAGCCTGACTTCAAACGTTTTCCATGCCTGCGACTGGCATACCAGGCGATGACCCGGGGTGGTACAGCCCCTGCTATACTTAACGCCGCAAATGAGATAGCGGTTGAGTCTTTTTTAGGGGATGAACTTCCGTTTATGAAAATTGCTGAAGTAATAGATGACACCCTGAATAGTATCGAATCACTTGAATGTGATAGCCTGGAAACCATCCTTGATGCAGACAGACTTGCCAGGGAGAAGGCGCGTCAGCATATTTTATCTGCAACACACTGAATGTAAATTATAATCATGCTTGATGTTCTTATATATCCCGTTTCATTCATTGCCGCGCTGGGTATACTTATTACTGTCCATGAATTTGGCCATTTCTGGGTGGCGAGAATAATGGGCGTTAAGGTTCTTCGTTTCTCAATCGGTTTTGGCAAGCCTCTTTTACAGCGTACTTCGAAAGTAGATGGAACAGAATATGTACTTGCCGCCATTCCCCTTGGCGGCTATGTCAAAATGCTTGACGAGCGTGAGGCCAAAGTGGCAGAAAAAGACAGGCCATTTGCATTTAATAACCAGAATGTCTGGAAAAGATTTGCCATTGTTGTAGCTGGCCCGGTTTTTAATTTTATTTTTGCAATCATAGCTTTCTGGCTAATGTACTTGCCAGGTACGCATGACCTGAAGGCACTTGTTGGTGAAGTCACACCCGGTTCGTATGCCGAACAGGCCGGGTTCAAGCCGGGTGACCAGATACTCAAAATTGATGGTGATGAAGCTGTAAGCTGGAGTTCTGTCAGACTGGCATTGCTGGATATTGCCCTCGACAATCGGCAGGCAAAGGTAGTTGTGAAGGACCAATCAGGTGTTGAACAGTTACGCCGGCTAAGTCTTTCAGGCATTTCAGACCCTGTTGAAATCAAGGATCTGGTCAAGGATATAGGCATTAAACGTTGGCAGCCACCGGCCGAGTTGGGGGAAGTTATACAAGGTGGGCCGGCAGACAAGGCGGGATTGAGGAAAGGGGACCTGATTCTGAAGGCCGATAATACGGTTATCAATGACTGGATTGACTGGTTGAACCTGGTACAGAAAAACCCGGGTCGGTTGATAAAGGTTGTAGTCGACCGGCAAGGTAACAAAGAGACAAAAACGCTGGATATCGGTGAAATCACCAGAAATGGAAAAATTATCGGTCGTGTCCAGGTGGCATTGCCAAAGAAATACTGGGACAAGCTGGATATAAAAGTAGAATATAGCCTTTTTCAGGCGCTGAATGCCGGTATCATACGAACCTGGGATATGTCAGTGTTGATGATTCGGGTATTGGGGCGAATAGTCATGGGGGAATCTTCTCTCAAAAATATCAGTGGCCCGCTGACCATAGCCCAATATGCCGGAAATACAGCCAGTAGTGGCCTTATTCCATTTCTTTACTTCCTGGCCATTGTCAGTATCAGCCTGGGTGTTCTGAATTTACTACCGATCCCCGTTCTTGATGGAGGCCATCTTTTTTACTATCTGATCGAGATTATTACCGGAAAACAGGTCTCCGAGCAGTTTCAGGCCGCCGCTCAGCAGTTTGGCATCTTCTTATTAGTAGCATTAATGGGCCTGGCTTTTTATAATGACATCCTGCGATTGTTTGGTTAGGCGGGATCGAACGGCCATTCATTAATAAATATTATAGACACATAAGTAATTATAAAAAATATGAAAAAATATCAGGAATGTCCACATGTCCAGGCAAAGGATCTGTTTGAGAAATCGCGCGATCTGAAGGCGCTGTAATGAACAGGCTGTCCTCACTTTTTCTGTTATTGGCCATGGTGTGCAATTCTGCCTATGCATTCCAGCCATTCATTATTAACGATATTCGGGTGGACGGTCTGCAAAGAATTTCAGCCGGAACGGTTTTTTCCTATTTGCCTGTAAAGGTAGGTGAAGAATTCAATTCCAAAAGATCTGCGCAAGCCATCAAGGCATTATTCAAAACCGGTTTCTTCAAGGATGTTGAATTGGTTCAGGAAGGTAATATTCTTGTCGTCAAGCTTGTTGAGAGGCCCTCGATATCAAAAATTGACATAAGTGGCAACAAAGATCTCGAAACAGATGAATTGCTTGCAGGGTTAAAAAATATTGGTCTTGCAGAGGGGCGGGTGTTCAATCGTTCGCTTCTTGATAAAATTTCACAGGAATTGCGCAGGCAATATTTCAGCAATGGTAAATACGGTGTAAAGATAAAGACATCAGTATCACCACTCGAAAGAAACAGGGTGGCCGTTTTCCTGAAGATATCCGAGGGAAAGATAGCCAAGATCAGGGAAATAAATATCCTGGGGAACAAGGTTTTCAGCAAGAAGGAACTGACAAAACTATTGACGTTGAGTACGCCGACAACATTTTCTTTTTATAGTGGTAACGATCAGTATTCCAAACAGAAACTTGCGGCAGACATCGAAACATTACGTTCATATTACCTGAACAGGGGTTATCTCAACTTTAAAATTAAATCCACGCAGGTATCAATTTCTGCTGATAAAAAATTTATATATATAACTATCAATATAGACGAAGGCAATCAATACAAAATAAAAGAACTGAAGCTTGCCGGTCAGTTGATAGTACCTGATGCCCTGGTCAAGGAATTTACAATAGCACCTGGTCAGGTGTTCTCACAGAAACGTATTGCCAAAACGATAGAGAAGTTGACCCAACGTCTGGGTGATGAGGGCTACGCCTTTGCCAATATTAATACTGTGCCGAACATCGACAAGAAGACCAAAGAAGTTAGTCTGACTTTTTTTGTTGATCCGGGCAAGCGGGTTTATGTTCGCAGAATAAATATGATCGGTAACATGAAAACAAGCGATGTTGTTTTGCGCAGGGAAATGCGTCAGATGGAAGGGGGCTGGTTTTCAACTAAAAAAGTTAATCGTTCCAAGGTCAGGCTTGATCGCCTGGGTTATTTTGAGTCAGTTAATATAGAAACGCCCGCCGTGCCCGGCTCGCAGGACCAGGTGGATGTCAATTATACGGTCAAGGAAAGGGCTTCCGGCAACCTGCTGGCCAGCGTCGGCTATTCGCAAACAGGTGGGGTTGTGTTGTCTGGCAGCATCAACCAGGATAACTTCCTGGGTACGGGCAAGAGGATAGGGATCAGTGTCAATACCAGCAGCATCAATAAAGGGTTAAGTTTAAGCTATCTAAACCCTTATTATACAATCGATGGTGTGAGTCGCGGTTTCTCCATTTCATCCCGGAAAACAGATGCCAGCAGGGCCAATCTGGCATTTTATCTGACAGATACAAACCAGATTTCAACAACTTATGGTATCCCTGTGAATGAGAATGACAGGGTAAGTGCCTCCCTGACCTTTGACAATACCAAGCTGAAAGCGACACCAACATCATCTAAGGAAGTCATTGATTTTGCAGGTACATTTGATACACTCAAGGTAGGAGTGGGTTGGTCGCATGACACGCGTAACAAGGCAATATTTGCCACGCGAGGAATAAGTCATAACCTGGCGGCAGAAATAACATTGCCAGGGCTTGATCTGGAATACTACAAGATAAGCTATTCACAGAAACGTTATGTCCCGCTAACCGATAAGCTGACGCTTCTCGTGCGTGGGATAGTTGCTTATGGTAACGGATATGGAAATACAACATCGGTACCATTTTATGAGAATTATTTTGCTGGTGGCGTAAGGACGGTACGAGGATACAAGGACTACAGCCTGGGGCCGAAGGATTCCAATGGTCGGCCTATTGGTGGTGATGTGAAAACAGTTGGTGGAGTGGAGGTTATATTTCCCGTACCTTTTGTAGATGACAGCAGCTCATTCAGGTTAAGTACTTTTTTTGATGTGGGTAATGTATTTGCCGGTGTTGAAAATTTCGACATTAAGGAATTGAGGGGCTCGCTAGGAGTTTCGGTTCAATGGTTATCTCCTATGGGGCCACTGGCTTTTAGTCTGGCCAAGCCAATAAATGATAGACCAAGTGATAACTTACAAGTCTTCCAGTTCTCATTAGGCGGGACTTTTAACTAGTATTGAAGAGTTTGAATTATGATTAGGAAATTATTGATTATTTCAGGTTGTGTAATTGGATCTTTTTTATTGTCGTCTTCTGTGTATGCTCAAGGATCAAAAATGGCTGTGGTTAATGTAGCCAAGGCACTTGAGGAATCACCGCAGGCCATTGCAGCAAATAAAAGGCTGGAGCTGGAATTTGCCCCAAGGAACAAGGCATTGATTAACTTGCGTAAAAAACTCCGCAGATATGAAGATCGTCTTGCTAAACAGGGTATGCAGATGAGTGAGTCACAACTGCGAAAACTGGAACGGAATGTTCGTGATACAAAAAGGGAAATTCGACGTGCTCAGGAAGACTACAGGGAAGACCTGAATATCAGGCGGAATGAGGAATTACGAAAACTCCAGAAACGTGTAAAACGCGCCATCATTAGAGTTGCATCGAAAAATAACTACGACATAGTCGTGGGTGAAGGTGTGCTGTATTCTTCAAAAAAGGTTGATATAACCGATGAAATTCTGAAGGCACTGTCAGACGAACTAAAAAATGTAAAGTCTGCAAGTCCAAAGGCACCAGCCATAAAATAAATGGGTAGCAACAGTTGGAATATAGTTTGCAAGAACTCGCCATCGCAGTTGGCGGCAAGTTACACGGCAACGCAGATATCCTGATCGACAGTGTGGCGACTATCCAGCATGCTACTTCAAAAAATATTACCTTCCTCGCAAACAGAAGCTATTGCAAATACTTGAATAAAACCGGTGCGGGTGCTGTGATTCTGCATGAAAAAGATTTGCCCGCATGCCCCGTTGCAGCAATTGTGGTGAGTAATCCTTATCTGGCATATGCAAAAATAGTGTCAATGCTGAATCCTGATAAGAAGTCAGAAGGGGGAATCCATCCATCGGCCGTAATAGCGGATTCTGCCGAGATACATCCTGATGCAAGTATTGCAGCCAATAGCGTTATTGGTTCCGGCGTTAAAATAGCAACGGGTTCAAATATTGGCCCGGGTTGTGTTATCGAAAAAGACGTGGATATTCAGAAGGGCACAAGGCTGGTTGCAAATGTCACGCTTTGTCATGGTGTGCAGATTGGAAGTAATGTCATACTGCACCCGGGCGTTGTCATTGGCGCAGATGGTTTTGGAATTGCCAATGATCAGGGAGTCTGGCGCAAGGTTCCGCAACTCGGGTCCGTCATCATCGGCGATGATGTCGAAATAGGGGCCAATACAACGGTAGACCGTGGGGCACTTGAAGATACCATATTGGGCAAGGGTGTAAAACTGGATAACCAGATTCAGGTTGGTCATAACGTAACAATCGGCGATCATACTGCAATAGCAGGGTGTACGGGGATAGCAGGCAGTACCCATATCGGAAAAGATTGCGCAATCGGTGGTGCAGTATCCATTGTCGGACATCTGGTTATTGCCGACAAGGTTCAGATTACAGCTGCCTCCATGGTTACGCAGAATATCGAGGAAGAGGGACTGTATTCATCCGGAACACCATTGCAGACCAATAATAAATGGCATCGAAGTTACATACGCTTCCGTCAACTGGATGAAATGTTAAAGAGAATTCGTAAACTGGAAAAACAACAGGACAATTAGGTCCGCAAGGTAAAACTATGTCGTCTGAAAATACCATGGATATACATGAGGTGCTTGAATATCTTCCGCACCGATACCCGTTTTTATTAATTGACCGGGTAATTGACTACAAGGAAGGTGAATTTCTCACCGCATACAAGAATATAACTTACAATGAAAATTACTTTACCGGTCATTTCCCGGTACGGCCTGTTATGCCGGGCGTATTGATACTGGAGGCACTGGCACAGGCAACGGGAATACTGTCGTTCAAAACCAATAACACAAAACCATCAGACAAATCCTTGTATTACTTTGTCGGAATAGACAAGGCACGATTCAAACGACCTGTAGAGCCTGGTGATCAATTATTTCTGGAAGTTAAATTACTGAAAAGAAAAGGCCCGGTGTGGAAATTTGAAGCAACGGCCAGGGTGGGCGGTAATGTTGTGGCATCTGCCGAACTCATGTGTGCAGAGAAGGAAATCGATTCTTGATACACCCGACTGCCATAGTCGATCCGGGAGCATATATTGCTGAAGGCGTGGAGGTGGGGCCATACAGTATCATAGGGAATGATGTAGAAATAAAAAAAGGCACCGTTATTGGTCCGCATGTTGTAATCAAGGGGCCAACAAAGATCGGTGAAGACAATAAAATACTTCAGTTTTCGTCAATAGGTGAAGACCCGCAGGATAAAAAATATGCGGGGGAGTCTACGTTGCTGGAAATTGGTGAACGTAACCTGATACGCGAAAACTGTACCATAAACCGTGGTACAGTCCAGGGCGGGGGTATCACAAAAATTGGCTCAGATAACTGGATCATGGCCTATGTTCATATCGCACATGATTGCATTATTGGTAACAGCACAGTCATCGCAAATGGCACAACCTTCGCGGGGCACGTCACAATTCAGGACTTTGTTATACTAGGCGGTTTTACACTGGTACACCAGTTTGTGGTTCTGGGTAAAAATTCATTTACTGCCATTAATACTATCGTCCTGAAAGATATTCCGCCATACGTCATGGTATCCGGCAGACCTGCCGAACCACATGGTCTGAATACCGAGGGTCTGAAACGAAATGGTTTTGAACCTGAGGTTATCAAGGAAATACAGCAGGCATACAAAGTGCTGTATAAATCCAATACCTTGTTCAAGGATGCAAAAGCCATGATAAAAGAGATGGCTGAAAATTGTGAACCGCTGAAAGATTTCAGCGAGTTTCTTGAAAATAGCCAACGTGGTGTAGTCAGATAAGAAAATAAATATGACATGTATCGCACTAGTTGCCGGTGAAGCCTCGGGAGACCTGTTAGGCGCGTCACTGATCCAGTCACTTAAATCACGATATCCGGATGCAGAATTTATTGGCATAGCCGGCCCGGAAATGATTAAGGCAGGTTGTGAATCACTCTATCCGATGGAGTCACTTTCTGTGATGGGCCTTACTGAAGTTGTAAGACATCTTCCGGAATTACTCAAAATCCGTAGGAACCTGTTGCAGAAACTACTTAAGATAAAACCGGATGTTTTTATAGGCATAGATGCACCTGATTTTAATTTGAAGCTGGAAAAGAAACTGAAACATAAGGGTATAAAAACAGTTCACTATGTAAGCCCGTCTGTGTGGGCCTGGCGACAGTGGCGGGTAAAGAAGATAGCATCTTCAATCGATCTGATGCTGACCTTGTTTCCTTTTGAAGTTCCTTTTTACGAAAAAAATAATGTGCATGCCCGCTTTGTCGGCCATCCTCTGGCTGACATGATCCCACTTGAGCCGGACATGATGTCTGCGCGAAAATCGCTGGCTATTGATCAGGATAAAAAAGTTCTGGCCATTTTGCCCGGGAGTCGAATGCCTGAGCTTGAAAGACTTTCGAATGTTTTTATCGGTACTGCAACCTTATGTCATCAGCAGAATCCCGCACTGGAGTTTATCGTTCCGTTTGCTAACCAGAAAACCATGGATTATTTTCAGGGTGAGCTGGATGAATCAGAACAAAAACTGCCGATAACACTGGTGCTGGGAAATTCCAGACAGGTTATGCAGGCAAGCGATGCTGTACTGCTGGCGTCTGGTACCGCGGCACTGGAGGCATTGCTACTGAAAAAACCGATGGTTGTGGCATATAGGCTTTCACCCATCACATACTGGCTACTAAAAACTTTCGGGCTACTGAAGGTATCAAACTATTCACTGCCAAACCTGCTGGCAGGTAAACAAATAGTTGAGGAATATATACAGCATGCAGCCATGGCAGGTAATCTTTCCACCGCTATAATGCAGTTAATAACAATGCATGAAGGTACATCTGAACTGATGGCAATCTATCACACAATACATAAGTCGATAAAAAAAGACGCAAGCCAGGAAGCAACCAAAGCCATTGCAGAATTAATTGGATAACAAGCATGTATGATAAATCGAGAGAGTACCCGTTACTGACCGCCGGTGTTGACGAGGTGGGCAGAGGGCCGCTGGCAGGTCCGGTTGTTGCAGCAGCAGTCATTCTTGACCCTGAAAAACCCATAGAAGGATTGGCCGATTCAAAAAAGCTGTCCGAAAAAAAACGTGAATATCTGTACCCGCTCATCAGGGAGTGTGCAATCTGCTACTGTGTAGCAGAGGCCAGTGTCGAAGAGATAGATGAGATCAATATCCTCCAGGCCAGCCTGTTGGCAATGAGGAGGGCGATAGAAGGGCTTGAAATCACACCCGAATTTGTTCTGGTTGATGGAAACAAACCACCCGATATACCCATTCCGCTGGAGACAATCATAAAAGGCGATAGCCTGATCGCATCAATCAGTGCTGCGTCGATACTGGCCAAGGTAGAACGTGACCGCATGATGGTGGAATACCATAAACAATATCCCGAGTTTTCCTTTCATAAACACAAAGCATACGGTTCCAGACAACATATGGCAGAACTGGCCATGTATGGCCCACTGGCGGTTCACAGGAAAACATTTGCACCGGTAAGAAAATTACTGACAGGAAAATAGTCAGATTGCTTATATGATTTCATCGCAATTCTGTTCACATGTAACAAATGTAGTTGAAACGTAAGCGGCAAGTATGTTTTGGGCCAGATTGAATAATCCGGACATGGAGCCGGTATAGCCAAATCAAGACACGCAAAACATGCCATCCATGGCGGCTCGGCTGCCGCTTCCCTGCGGCAGACGGTCTTTATTTGGCTATACCGGCTCCATGTCCTCACATTGATATGCGCTTAATAAAGTTAATGGAATTGCGATGAAATTATATAAGCAATCTGACTGCCCATAATAATCCGAACAGTATCGGTTGATGCAGAATATAGATCAGTAAACTGTGCCGACCGGCAACTTCCAGTAACTGCTTTCCCGGCACGGGCAAATCAGCATTTAATATTCGTTGACCATTGCCAGATGATAGCAGTGTGTGACCGACCCATATCCCGATCAGCACCACGCCCAACCACGGAAACAGGGGTACATAGTCCTCTGTGGCAGGTTTATATTGCATAAAACCAATCCAGTGAAGCCAGCCTTGATTAAATAGTTCACTCGCAATGGTGTTACCAATAAAAACAGCAGTTATGCCAAATATCAAACTAGCCAATGGATGTCGGCTAAATGGCAGCGCGATGATACTGGCAACCAGAATGAAATGCAGTATCCCGAAAACAATGGTTCTGCCGGGAAAAATAAAATAGGTGGCAATGGAAATTAATAAAGATAATGCCAATAAAATAAGCAGGCGTTTGATGATTCTATTACGCGGAACCTTGCCATAAAAGGCCAGAGACTGACTGATACCGACGACTAATAAAAATAGTGAAACAATAAAGGTGCGAAAATTCAGCCAGAAAGGATCATGGTAAAAATCGAAGCTGGCAAACCGGTAATAGGTCAGGTCGTAACAGAAATGAAAAACAATCATTAATGCAACGGCAAAACCGCGCATTAAATCAACAACATTAGACCGATTACCCTGACTCATTGCAGTTAATCATAACAGATTAAATACAATATAATATACTTCACATTAACATCGTGTGCGTCTATTAACCATCGATCAGTTCATGCCTTAAAATTTTCATGCTCATCGGTGCATCTATCGCCAGCTTTACGGGCGAGTCACCCTTGGCCTTTACCAAAACCCGGATAGGCCCGTTTGAAAAAAGTTCGGCTACCGTCATATCGGGGTGGATAGCCTCATTGGGGTAAATCAGGATAGATTCACCAGACTTCCTTTCCAGCACCAGCATGCAGACTCCTTTCGGGTGAAATTATAACAATAGTCGATGCATTGGATTCTAATCGAAATTAATTTAAATACAATAGTAGGTATTACTAAATTGTGTTTAGAAATGACAGCGTGGTGCCAGGTGAGAGACCATTACCGGTGTGACGGATAGTGACACCAAAGCAGTATTTTATAGCCAGAACCACGGCCAATGTCCAGTTACCCGTTCCATGTCCTCACATTCATATACGATTCATAATGCTAACGGGGCAGCAGTTAGTCAAAACAATTATTTTGGCAGACTCTACGGAATGTTGTTTAGTAATATCAGGGCATCACATGGGCTGCCACATCTTTTTTCTATCTTTGGTTCCAGTAATGCCATCAAAACGGGCCAGTATTTTTCCGGTATTGTTAGTAGTTCCGGTTGTTGGGGATTGGCCGCCATGGCCAGCGCTTCTCTGCCCCGGCCCGTATTGATCCGTTGTCCACACAGCATTTCATAAAATAAAGAGCCAACCTGGTATAAATCACTCTGAAATGACCAGCGCTTGCCTTGAGCCTGTTCAGGTGAGCAGTAGGTATATTTTGAAATCCAGGTAGAGGTTGTCATGTTGGTTCGAAGAGGAAAATCGGAACATCCAAAATCAATCAGAAACACCTTTCCGTTACTGTCCAGAAGGATATTGTCGGGCGTAATATCTGAATGAACAAGCCCTGCGTCCTTGAATGATATCAGGAGTATAAGTAATCGCCTTATAATGCCGATAGAACAGAGCTGACTGATATGATTGCTTTGTATGAGTTTGTTCAGGTGAGTACCTTCTATATATTCGTAAGCAAAATAGGGTTGTTTTGTTGCCAGGTCAACAAATACAGGGTGAGGAACATTATGTAAACGCAGTTTTTCCACGATTGATTTTTCCTGCATGAATCTTTTCAGTGCAGCCTGATTATTGATGTACTCCTCTCTAAGTATCTTTACAATAGTTAACTTGTCAAACCTGACCTTGTACAGGTTTGCAGTGCTGCCCGAATAAAAACATTTTCCATTTTCCAGAGTGGTCATGTTCATGGATCCCAGTGCCTGTGCTTTGTTATTAATACAACCGTGCGACCAGTCCACTTTTTAATAAAAGAGGCTGTCTTTAAAGAAAGTTCAGTGCCACTATAGGGTGAAAATATAGTGGTGCGTGAGTCTGTGAAATCACGTATAACGACAGTTTCACCATTATCCAGTAGTGCGAGGCAGGGTGTTGCTATAATAAAATTGCCATCATCCGTTGAGTAGTCAATGGTTTTTATTGAATAGTTGTATTGGTTTGCAATATTGGCAATGGTGGCGAGATCCACATCTGCATCAGTTATTCTGGAAAAATAGGGTAATATATTTCTGATGTTAATGTTATTTCCATAATCGCGTAACAGAAAAGTAATTGCAGATATCAGGCTTCCGGTTTCTGATGAGGCCTTGAGCGAAGTATATTTATAATGGGTATTAATTAAACCATTTTGAAAATTTATAAAACCGGAGGGCAGGGATTTATCAGTGGCCGTTGTATACATATTCTTCATAAACAGATATTGAAATAATAACAAAACTACTATTGATATAAAGCTGTAACCGATAGTTTTGAACTGGATAGTCCGCTGCAGATGAGATATTTTATTTACAGTGATCACGATTAATATTATCAGCAAGGAGATAACAGATAACATCTTGTACGTTGCCGTGATAGTTTCAAAGTAACGGACATAGAATGTTCTGTAATAATTTGTATGAATAGTCCTGGTGATAATTCCTTCACTAAACAGAGGGAGTTTTTCAATAATCCGGCCACGTTTATCAATAATGGCCGAGGTTCCTCCATTAGCGGCCCGTAAAACAGTTTTTCCCGTTTCTAATGCACGCAGGCGCGCTAGTTGCAAATGTAATAATGGTAGAATAGATGGCCCTGCATAGGCATCATTAGTCATGATAACAATAAACCCGGCCCCTGTAGCGGCCAGAGTGACGGCAGGAGCCGGAAAGGCAGACTCAAAGCAGACCAGTGTACCCGGTCTTCCTGGCAGAAAATAATGTGGTTTCCAGATGATATCCCTGGAGATATCATTCTCAATAAAAGGGATCAGCAATTTTTTACTCCGCCTGCTGAGTATATCGCCATTAGATGACACAGCAAAAACGGAACTGTATGAATGTCCGGATGGGTCTATATCCGGGCTGGCGACAAGCATATCAATCTTATACTGATCGGCAAGATTACTGATATTATCATTGTTTCTGAATTCATATTTTGAAAAATTGACTTCAGGCCAGATGATTATATCGCTCTTGATTTTTTGTCGGGAAACGGCCTTGATGAATTTCAATCTTGTTTTATAAAGCATTTCAATATTACCATCAGAGGGCATGCCCAGGGTAGTAAGTGGATGTATATTACTTTGAACTATACTAACAGTCACAGGATCACCGGCATTCTCGTTCGTGGTCGGCACAATAATAAATGTCATTAAAAATATTATAAGTACAGGTGCCACGGTTACCGGTACAAATACATACAGACTGCATTCTTTTACCTTTATATAAGTAATTAAATAAATAACCTGAAATACAATCAGGAGCACAGCAAGCAAATATTGCCCGCCAAACTCAGCGGGCATAAGCAGTATATTCATTGGCATAAGAACGAGTGAAAGCGTGCTGGGTATATGTATGGAATGTAAAGTGATTTCGATAGCCAGCCATATGCAAGGTGCAACAAACACGGCAAGAATTTTATTGATCTTTATAAGGAAGATAACAGATGAAACCAGTAGTGTAATTGAAATTGTTGTGAGTAATATAACCAGCAAGTACACAGTTATGTCATATGTCCAGGTGCCAAAAAAAATATAGCCTGAGATTATAATGCCCAGTAGCATCCCGCTTACCCAAGTAGCAGAGTTTTTATTATTTATATGATGTATAAAGACAGGCAGTAAAAAAAAACACCCGACGACGGGCATGCTTATTGGAGGTAAGGCGAATATGAACAGTAAGGCGGAAAGTATGACATGCATTCAATTAACTTCCTTGTTAATATTAAATCGTGAACCAGCGCACACATTCTAGCAAATTATGAACAACATTCTAACTAAATGTGAAAAATTCAGGAATAATTGTTTACGCAGGATAAATATTTTGTTATATATGACATGACGTGAGAACGGAACATAATCAGGATGCTCACATCTACAACACACGGAATATAGGAGAGTGAAATGGCACATCTAAGAAGTAAAAAATCTGTAGGAAAAATCCGACAACGTGGTCAGGGAATGTCTGAATACTTAATCATCGTAGCACTGATAGCCGTCGCGGCCATTGGTGTAGTAGGTTTTATGGGTGATACCGTAAGTAATCAGATGGCCAGTATGGCGATGGAAATTTCCGGCCAGAATGGCGGTACAGCAACAACAACAGCCCAGACTCAAGCCACAGCTGCAGAAACAAATGCAAATGTAGCCAAGAAAATGGGTAACTTCGCGACCGCAAACTAAATCGTCTGTTTGATTGGTGTATAACCACTGATCTACCTTCTGGATCAGTGGTTACACAAACTCTTGCTATTACGTAAGCTAGGGATGGGTTGCGCGATGAAAAAAGTTAGCTTCTTTAATCTAAGATACCAAAAGGGACAGGCATTGATCCTGGGGGTTTTTCTGGTATTGGCCACCGCAATGGCTGCCGTACTGATGTACAACAATGGCCAAACAACATCCGAGAAGACACGACTGGTCAATGCGGCCGATGCAGCGGCCTATAGTGGTGCTGTATTTGTCGCCAGAAACCTTAATTTTCTTGCCTATACCAACAGGGCGATGATTGCCAATCATGTGGCGATAGGCCATTTTGTCAGCTATGTATCCTGGCTCAGGTATGTCAAGAAATCGATAGCGAAACTCAATAACTATACGCGCTTCGTACCCTATATAGGGCCTGCGGTCGCCTATGCAAACAAGGTCATGGGTTGGGTGAAAAAAGGGACCGAGAAGGCGGCTCCTTTTATTGTGAAGGGGGCAGATGGGTTAAATAGCATTATTCATAAAGCCCAGAACAAAAGCCAACGTACAATGAATGGGGTCATGTCCGTATCGAGCTTCCTGAAGGTCAAAATCATGGACAAGGTTGCAAAAACCTATGATCCATCGATTCGTGTTAATTACAAAAAGGACGTCAATACAACCGGGGGTAAAATAGCCGCGGTACAGGTCATGACGGATATCACAAAGGTCTTACGATATGTTAAACGGTATACCGCGCAAAAAGATAAAGGCCGGTTAAAGTCAATGGTTGAAGGCAGCTATGACATCTCGGGACCCTGGATCAGGGGGAATCGTGGTTGGGGCGTCAACCTGTTGGTAGTCAAGCTCAACAAATACGGCAGTACACAACATACGATGACAGGTAAAAAAACCGACTGGAAGGCCAATGACAAACTTGTTTATCGTTGGTGGACACTCAAAGGGTGGAAAAGCAGAACCGTTGCATCTGGCAAGGCGTCAGCACGTGAATTTTCCAGGAATTATAAGGGTGTACCGGGTTATTACGATCTAAGGAAGCAAGGTAAGGATGCAGATCAGATACTGAACATATCGGCACTGGCCACCATGCCGGTTTCGACCACAAGATTCATGCAATTAATGGGCATGAAGCCCGGAGCACAACGGCTGGCAGCATTGGCTCGTGCCGAGATATTCCATGAAAGACCGGGAAAAGGCTTTGCCAGGCTGGGTAAAGGTGAATATGCAAACCTGTATAACCCGTTCTGGCAAGTCAGGCTGACAAAAAACCAGATATGATGAATATAGCTTACAAACAGATTGTGTATTACTCAATGCTATTTACTTTGAGCATACCAGCCATAACCCAGGGTAAGACCTGCCCTGGAAATAATATGCCCAATACAGTCAAGGGCCTCTATGTAAAATTCAGGATTACCGATGAGCTGGATATAAATAGCCAGAAATCAACCGGGGCGCCGGCCTATGTCCGTGGTGATGAACTGGCAGAATTGATTGTATGGAAAAACTATCGATGGGAACGCCTGTTTGGTCGATATTGGTATATTGATGAAGTGAGCTATAAAAAATTTATGGATAATTATACAAAAAAAATGGACGCTATTGGGAAACAACAGATGCAAGGTAAGGAAGTACCCATGGCGGTTATAGACGCGCTTGCTATCAAATTCTTAAACTTCAGGCCGAAATACAAGGCCTTCGAATACGACAGGATAGATGTTGAAACGCCACGATACTCGCTGAGTTATAACAAAACCAACAAGGTTGGCTATGGATATTTCGGTTTGAATCTGGCGAATATAAATAAAAAACAACTTGATCCAACTATCAAGTCAAAGACCGATGCATTTATCAAGTCTAGTTTCAGCAAAACTAATCAGATATTCGGGTTCAAAAAAATATCGACCCGGCAATCAAAAATACTGGGCATCCCCTGCAAGTATGAAGTGATGAAGACCAGCTTCAGTGATGCCGAGCGCAGTTACGATAAAATAGAGACATGCAAGGCCACGATATCAGGCATCGACGTCGATCTTTACTCAAAAATGGGCCTGCCCGGGGAGCGCTATATCACAGAGGCCGTTGATGTGCAGCAAGCCTATACAATAAACAAGAATGTGTTCTGTTCCCCCTCTTATGTGACAGTGGAATAAATCTTACTGGAGATAGCAAATGGAAATTGCCAATAAAAATCAATTATTAATATCTCAAAGATCATCGGGTACAGCCACAACAGAATTTCTGGTATCGCTGGCGTTTTTTGTACCGGTTTTTATTACCGTCCCCATTGTAGGGAAATATATTGATTTCAAACAAAAGAATATCGAGTCAACCCGCTACGCTGTATGGGAAAGAACGGTATGGGCCGACCCGCAAGGGCGCTGGAATGATAATGAAAACACCAAGACAGACGATACCATAGGCACGGAAGTCGACAGGCGATTTTACGGCAGTCAAATGCAGGGTATGGCAAGCACCAAATTAACCGATAATCAGTTATGGGTAGACAGAACAGGTAAAAAAATGCTTACCCTGCCAGCCAAAGGAAAAAAAAGGGTATCAGTCACGGTTGGGGAAGGCGTGTCACCTGTCAAGAATAGAGTGGTAGACAATCTTGCATATAAGGGTGTCCCTTATATTGGTAGTGCATTTAGCGCGATTACAAAATTCACCAACGCAAGTATAGCCAAGGTGATTCCCGGGTGTAAGGATATCCCGGGGGTAGATTTGAAAAATGGAATGAACCTGGGTTCGAAAACCTATTCTTCAATTACCGTGTCGGCCAGCGTCAAAAACTTTGTCCCTGTCACCAGCAATAATAATGCCAATAATAGTAAATTAACATTTACATCGAGCGGCTCAATATTGTCGAATGCATGGACCGCACCTACCGAAGCAATATACAAAGACAGAGTGGACAGACTGGTGATTGATGAAACGGTGCGGTGTATTGCGTCGCCAGCTAGACTGATATCTATATTCCCCGTTTATAAAGAAGGAAAGGCCGCGAAGAATGTTCAAGCCGGTGCGAAGACGACTGTCCTGTTAGGTATCTATAAAAAATGAAGTATATAAAAATATCAATATTGTTACTTGCCTTGGTGAGTCCTGCGTATGCAGAAGATATGAATAATCTGCAATTACCTGCATTCGATATTATGTCAGGCATGCAAACCGAATGGGTGGCCAGGAAAATGGTCTACAATGGACATCCTATGTCAATACAGAATTTCGTATCAAACAGAAACTCTAAAGATGTCATGAATCATTTTGAGTCAAAGTGGAAGCTTAAAGGGCTCGGGCAATTAAAGTCTCGGCATGTTGGCAATGACTTGACTGTGGGTTTTGTAAACAGAGGATATAGTTATTCCGTGCAATCACGTGATGTGCCGGGCGGCAGTGTTGGCACACTGGTTGTTACACGAAACAGGATATTTGTGCAATCAGAAATAAAATTCCCCATGCCACCGGATGCACATGTTATCTCAAGGATACACGGCCTGGATCTGGGCATACGATCAGAGACTATTACATTAAGCTCCTATCGTTCGGCATCCATGAATCAGCAATGGTACCGATCAACCTTATCAAGAGCCGGATGGTCGGGTCAAAATACTATGACTGAATCGAGAGGCACAATACTTGAGTTTCAGAAAGGGAAAGAGTTATGCCAGTTAACCTTTATAGGTAAAAGCCCTGTTCGCAAACACAGATCAATGGTAATGATTCATTGGATAAAGGGATGATGTTTAATATGAGACCAGGAAAACAAAAAGGAAGTACATTAGTCGAATACCTGCTTGTTGCAGCAGCAATATTTATAGCATGGAATTTTGTCGGGATAGTAAAAAATGGCCTTACCAGTCATCAGGCGGAATATACCTGGTCTATTTCGCAGCCACAGATTTAAGAAAAAACAGGAGCGAATGACATGGCAGTCAATAAAGCGACAGCAATATTATTACTCGGCGCAATTGCCAGCGGTGGTGGGGCAGCATACTTTACTGATGATTATATAAACAGCAAGGTAAAGGATGAGGAAAACAGGCTATCCAATAAATATAAACCAATAAAAATCGTAGTAGCAAAAAAGAATCTACGTATTGGCGACGTACTCTCCTATAATAATCTGGCCATTCGTGAAATGCCGAACAGCTACGTTCATGCGTCTGCCATAAGAGCAGATAGTGCAGATTCTGTAGTCGGAAAGCGGATTATGCAATCAATCAATGCGGGCGAATCCTTGTTATCAAACTTTCTTGCATCCAGGACAGGAAGTGGCTTTTCCAATCTTATTGAAAAAGGCAAGAGGGGTTTGACCTTTCCGGTCGACATTGTTTCTTCCATGTCAGGCTTGTTAAGGCCAGGGGACAAGATAGATTTGATGGTTACCTTGAGGCAAGGGAAAAGTGTGACAATACCACTATTGAAGGATATTACAGTATTGGCTACGGGCGGTATAGTAGATGATGAAGGACGTATTGCCGAAGACGGAACATACCAGACTATTACTATCTCTGTTTCACCGCTCAACGCAGCTAAAATTACCCATGCACGGGTTATTGGAAACATGACGGTCGTCCTGAGATCTGGAAAGAAGGCGGAGAAAGGTTTTGTGGAAAAAGAATTGTCACAGCAAATTACAATACGGAATTTGTTGGGAAAAGTCAGAAAAAAATCAAAAAGATATCCAAAGGTAGATATTATTATCGGAGGATAAAATTATCACGGAAGGGTTTTTTAATAATATAACCGGGGGTTATGTAAGACATGGAAGGTATTAAAAAAAATAGTCACAAAGGGAATGTGACAGCTATTTTAGCGATGTTAACGATAGTTATTGCATTATGTTATTCAAGCAGATCATTTTCACAATCTGATGAAGAGGTACTTGAGATATATGTTGGTCAGACGGAGATATTGTCACATCGTGGTGTATCCCGTATATCGATAGGCAGTGGTAAACTGGCCAGTGTCAAGGTGCTGCAGGATGCCGGGCAGATATTGATTATAGGTTTAAAAACAGGGATGACAGATTTACGTGTATGGATGCGTAATAAAGTGCAAAAGCATTATTTGCTGCGAATACTGGATCAACCACCAGAAATCGTACTTGACCTGGTCAAGAGACATCTTTCAGATATTGAAGGAATAAGAGTAAGGCTGGTAGGCGATCAAATTATAATAGAGGGGTCAAGTCTGAGAAAATCAGACCAGATGCGGGTAGAAGCGGTCAGTAAACAATTTGCAAACGTTACCAGTTATGTTACTTCAGGCGGTATCACGCTCCGCGGAATGATCTATATGGATGTAAAGGTTGTCGAGGTCAAAAAAAATGAACTTAAAAAAATAGGAATTAATTGGGCGGATGTCATTAATGGGCCACAATATGCAGTGCTGAACGATTATACAGCAAACTCAGTATTCAGACCTGTGCCTGAGATAAATATTACCAATCCAGGTTCAATACCAACGGATGCGGGTTCAAGTAACCCGTATTTTGGCATAGGAACTAATCTCACCTCAGTCATTAACCTGATGGCCAATGACGGTAAGGCAAGAATGCTGGCGGAACCAAAGCTGACTTGCCGTAGTGGAGGTAAAGCGGAATTTCTTGCTGGCGGAGAGATACCGTTACCCTTACGTAACGTTGACGGATCGATTAGCGTTACATTCAAACAATATGGAATTATTCTAAAAATGCAACCCGTGTCTGACCCGGAAGGTTATATATCGACTCATGTCAGTGTAGAAATCAGTACGGTCGATGAATCAATAAAAGTTCTTGATATACCGGGGTTTCTCACCCGTAAGACGGAAACAGACATGAACGTAAAGCAGGGAGATACGATGGTTATATCCGGGCTGGTGACCTCGGAATCAGCCAAATCTATCGAAAAGCTACCCGGGCTTGGCAATATACCCATACTAGGTGAATTATTTAAATCACGTTCTTTCAAAAATAATGAAACCGAGCTGGTCATTCTTGTAACGCCTTATATTATTGACCCCATGCATAAAATTAACAGGCAATGGGTTAAACGAGCAAGTGAGATGGAAGAGCAAAGTAACAGGGATCTTGAATTTAACTTGTTGGATTAGGAAACGATCATGATTGAATTACACGTTCAGGATGGAAGTGGAAATACTGACAAACATTACCTGTCTGCCGGCAAACATAGTTTAGGTAAATCAGCCGATGCAGACATAGTCCTGCTGGATCCCTTTGCATCTAAATTTCATGCAGAACTTATTGTAAGTAACGAAGGAATATATGTGCAGGATCTGAAAAGTACGAATGGTACCTGGGTTGATGGTAGTAAAATCAATAAAAATCATCCCTTGCTTCATAACGAATCCTTCAATATTGGCAATCTCTCTCTCAGGGCAATAATAAAGAACCCGGGCGGGGATGTTAGTACTACACAAGAACATCAACATAAGGGAAACCAGTCGAATATTTTTCCATTACCCGGCAGGGATAATGACAACGAACTATTCAAGTTCAGAAAAAAGGTACATATGCTGGTGCTGGAACATCTGGATTTGTATAAGCGAGCAACGATGCACAGCATGTCTTCGAAAGAGTTAAGGCAGGAGGCAATGAATTCGGCCAGAGAGGTAATCAAACGTAATAATCTGGAAATACCCAAGGTAAAATCTGAGGAAGTAATCATTGCAGAGGTTGTAGCGGAGGCAATTGGCCTGGGCCCCCTTGAGCCACTACTGGCAGATGACAGCATAACCGAGATCATGGTTAATGGACCAAATGATATATATATAGAGAAGCTTGGCAAAATCATTAAGTCAGATGCATATTTCAATAGTAGTGAATCACTAATGAGTATTATTGAAAGAATCGTCACTCCCCTGGGCAGAAGAATTGATGAAGGATCACCCATGGTCGATGCCAGGCTGGAGGATGGATCACGTGTAAATGCCATTATTCCTCCTCTATCCCTTATAGGCCCTGTTGTAACCATACGAAAGTTTCCCAAATATCGATTTAGTATTCATGATCTGATTAAAATGGAATCGTTAACAAAAGAAATGGCAGATTTTCTTGAGGTATGCGTAAAAAATAAAAAGAATGTTGTTGTGTCTGGTGGAACAGGCTCAGGTAAAACAACCACACTGAATATCTTGTCTAATTTCATTCCGACAAATGAGAGAATAGTCACAATAGAAGATGCTGCTGAACTTCAATTGAATCAGGAACATGTTATTACGCTGGAAAGTCGCCCATCAAATGTAGAAGGAAAAGGGCACGTATCTATTCGTGATCTTGTAAAAAACTCACTGCGCATGAGGCCCGACAGAATCGTTATTGGTGAGTGCCGCGGAGGGGAGGCAATAGACATGCTACAGGCAATGAATACAGGTCACGATGGATCGCTTACGACAGGTCATGCAAATTCTCCCAGAGATTTCCTGTCAAGACTTGAGGTGATGGTCTTGATGTCAGGAATAGAGCTACCAGTAAGGGCCATACGCGAACAAATAACGTCAGCTGTAGACATTATTATACAGCAGACCCGTTTTAGTGACGGAAAAAGAAGAATAACCAATATTGTAGAAGTGGATGGGATGGAGGGTGATGTCGTACTCTTGCAGAAGATATTTGAATTTAAAAGAACAGGTAAAACGGCTGATGGGAATATCCTGGGAGAGTATATAGGCTGCGGATATGCGCCAACATTCTATAAAGAGCTTGAAGATGCAGGAGTAGAGATAGACAGAAGTATCTTTGGTGAAAAAGAATTCCTGAATGAGCAAAAACCATCCTGGGAAAAACAGTAATGCTATCAGAACAACAATATCTTGTAGCTATGGTTATAATATTCAGTGTGATCAGCTTTATATTGATTTATACGTTTACTGTTAATGGGGTGAAGCTGTACCGTAACAATTTTGTCAATAAAATGGATCATGGACTGAGAAATCTGTTTCTGGTAAAAGATCCCAAGACGTTATTTCTGCTTCATATAGCAGGTATCATAGCAGGAACAGGGCTGGGATACTTATATGCAGATATGTTCGGTCTGGTTGCAGGGTGCATTATATCAATCGCCTTGCCAGGGCTGATTATAAAAAAGCTTAAAAAGAAAAGGATTAACAATTTTATCTATCAATTGCCAGATGCACTAAATTCGATTTCTGCCTCACTAAGAGCGGGCACTAACCTCGCTAAAGCCATGCAACAAATCGCGGAACAACAACCACCACCGATATCACAGGAATTCACACTGATTCTGTCGGAATATAAAATGGGTAAGCCATTGGAAGAATCCTTAATGGACATGGGTAAGCGAATCAACAGACAGGAAGTCGATCTGTTGATCTCGGCTATTTCAATATCCAGAAGTGTGGGTGGTAATCTCGCGGAAACACTGGAGACCCTGGCAAAAACATTAAGGGAAAAGGCACAAATTGAAGGTAAAATAGATGCCCTGACAGCGATGGGTAGAATGCAGGGCTGGGTAGTGGGACTAATTCCGTTGGCCGTTATGTTGATGTTAAGGAAACAGGAGCCAGAGGGTATGGCGGCCTTGTTTGATGAACCTATAGGCTGGATAACATTAGTTGTTATTGCGTTCCTAATGTTTATTGCCGCCATGATGATTAGAAAAATAGTTAATATAGATATTTAATATGCAAACAAATGCTTACATACCAATAACGATGGCGTTTCTGTCACTGATCTTTTTTTTCCTGATCATAGAATACTACATAAAGAATAAAGGACAATCAGAGGATCAGTCCTGGCGGGATAAATCACCACACATGTTTAGATTGGTCAGACCACTAGTCAATTTATTTACGAAAAAAGTCACTGAATCGATAGATAAACATAAACTGGCAGTATTGAAGGACCGTCTCAGCAGCGCAGGGATGAGTTATGCAATACGACCCGAAGAGTTTATTGTAACTAAAAGGGTGTTTCTTGCATTAGGGATAACATTATTTATTTATGTTTATTTTATGCTTGAGTTGGTCAGCCCAATGGTAATAACAGTCGTCGCCGTTATTGTTCCTATAGGCTTCTTTTACCCGGACATCTGGTTGAGGGATAAAATCAAGTTGCGTCAGCATAATTTCAGCAAAATGTTCCCGTTTTTTCTGGATCTTTTAGTACTCTCTATGAGAGCAGGCTTGAACTTTGCCAGTGCATTGGACCACTCAGTCGAAAAGATGCCCCCGGGTCCCGTGAAAGATGAATTCACCAAGGTATTACGTGATACGCGAACGGGTTTGAGTAGAAGAGAGTCATTGGTAACAATGTCAGAACGTGTGCAAATGCCTGCTGTGGGAAATTTTGTTTCTGCCGTTAATCAGGCAGAGGAGTCAGGTGGTGAGGTTGGTGATGTCCTCAGTATACAGGCCCAGCAGAGGAGGACTGAAAGATTTCTCCGGGCAGAAAAACTTGCCAACCAGGCACCTGTAAAAATGCTGGGTCCTCTTATCGGGTTATTATTTCCGATCACATTCATAATAATTATGTTCCCGATATTTATAAAAGCCAGAGATTCAGGCACGATGGACTTTTTCTTTAAGTGAGTAAAATAAACATGAAAAACAAACAACTGGTAAATCAGAGAAATGGTTATATTGTTTCTACACAAATAGAGTATGCAGATACCTGGCTAAGCAGGCTGGTAGGTCTGTTAGCCGATTCATCGTTGAAAAAACACGAGGCGCTCTGGTTAAGTCCATGTAAATCTGTGCATACAATCGGTATGCGATTTTCAATAGATGTCGTTTTTCTGGATAAATATAACAGAATAAAAAAACTGGGGGAATCAGTGAAACCCTTCAGGTTTTGCAAGGCCGCAAAGGGAACACACTCCGTACTGGAGCTACCATCCGGAATAATTCAATCTGCTGGTCTGCAACGAGGGGACAAACTCCTATTACAATAGGTAAATAAAAATATGTATAAACCGGAACACAGTATGTTAGATGATAAGACACCCGCGATGGGGGCAATGCCCGTTGTAATTTCAGTTGTTAAGGGCGAGCCGGATACAAATAATATTTTTCATGAAATATCCATCCATCTTGTATCATATAACCATAAAAAAACATTCGAAATTCAGAGTTTCCCGTATGTGATAGGTGGCAAGGGTCAGGAGCAGGATGTAGATAAAAAAATCGTCTCAATCGATAAAAAAAATAATGCGTTAGTAATTACTAACAAAGGGGGAGAGGGCTATCTAAAGGTTAATAATCATCCGGTTCAAAGCGTTATTTTAAAAGATAGAGACAAGATACAAATAGGCAGTGAATTATTTTCACTCTTACTGGAACAGCAAAATATAAACATTGAACAAGAACCAACAGTTAACAATAATATAGACAGTGTTGACAGGGCCATGCTCGTCAAGCAGGCAATCGCTGCTGAAAATAAAACAGCAAAAACCAGTCCAGGGAACATCCACATATTAAATGAAAATAATCATGATCATAAAACCAGGAGCAGAAAAAAGAAAATATTATTTGCTGTTTTTACTATATTGTTTATCAGCATCGGAATAGTTGCATATAAAAGTTATAAGACTTATATAAATGAATCAAAAGTATTTCATATAACAGATAATACTAACAATAAAGTCACTGATACGAATAATAACAACACGCCAGTTATGCAGAGAAAAAATACTGGTAAAACTACACCTGAGTTGTCATTACCAGGTAAATCAGTCAAAACCACGGACAGGGAAAAGATAGGCGAGTCCAGACATGTTTTAAAAACGACAAAACATCCTATTTACAAATCCAGAAGAATAAAAACAACAAGAGAAAAAATTCTTTATGAAATGAATTATTCAGATAAAAGACTGGCAAATGCTAAAAGCCTCTATCTGTCAGGAAGATATAATAAAAGCATTCAAATACTGGATGACATAACCACCAACAAACGCTACAGGCCGGATTACAGGGTTATTGCAGACAACCTGAAAAATAGACTCACCTTGCTCAACAGTTACTACCAAAATGGCAATCAGGCCTACGAAAGTGATGATAAGGACGAGGCATTTGTTCAATGGGCAAAGTTACTCAAACAACATAAAAAACTTTTCCCGAATAAAGAAAGCTTTTATACGCATAAAATAAGTAGCATAGTTGCAACAGAATACGAACTCAGGGGCAATCAGGCATACACAAAAAATAAGTGGGGGGCTGCATATCACAACTGGGTGAATTCAGTAAATATAAGGCCTAAATCATCAGTACAACAATCAATCAACCTTATGGATTCGGAATTAAAACAACTCTATCGCACAGGTTATCGTTATGAAACAGTTAATATTAAAAGGGCGCTTGAATATTGGAAAACACTGGTGAAAAAAGCGCCAAAAGATCATGAATACTACATAAAAGCAGCCGCGAAGATTAAATGGTATGAATATACTCAATAATAAAGGTTGGTATCAATGAAACAATTAATAATATTGTTATTGGCCATGCTCGTCTCGGGCTGTGGTAGCTCAGGAATCAAGCCGGAGAGAAATATCTCGGAAAACTTCATGAAAGGCGAAAGGGCATATGCAAACAAAAACTACGCGCTTGCAAAACAACAATTCGAGGCAGTCATTAAAGCATACCCCGATAACATAGCAGCATTGTTCAAACTGGCAAATATAAGCATGCATGAAAGGCAGTGGGACAAGGCTTTGAGTTACTATACTGTGATTATCCGGAAAAGACCCAATTATGCAAAAGCCCACCATAACCTGGCGATGCTGTATTTATATAAAGCTAAACTTCACCTGAACTACTACATAGCCAACAACGAATCATTTAATAACAAATTATTGGGTAAACTAATTAAAAGCATAGATGATTACTCAAAAAACAGGGTAGAAAGACGCACACCATTAGACAAGCTGGCGGATGCCGTAAAATAATACGACATTGAATTAAATCATAAAGGAACAAGGAGAGCAAAGGATGCTGACAAAAATCATAAAGCGTATGCGAGGCACCTCGCTGACCGAAACGCTGATCATCCTGCCTGTATTTCTAATGCTGACCCTGGGGGCCATACAAACGGCCTTAATCTTTGAGGCCAAATCATCGGTTGACTACGCAAC
>VAPH01020377.1_pt1 | contig 93907 bp, 132 predicted proteins | sample 3393861 | NCBI WGS metagenome assembly VAPH01 (sample SAMN08290439, study PRJNA428436) | hydrothermal vent metagenome | isolation source: Deep-sea hydrothermal vent chimney | place: Atlantic Ocean: South-mid Altantic Ridge | reverse complement strand
TCCACTGTTTGTTGTAAGCATTAAGACCTGCATAATCGGCTTGGGCAATGACATCTGCAACTTCAAGTATCGTCAGATCACGTATCTTTCTATTTATTGACTCCCCGCCTATATTTTTATTAGGCCTGTTCAACTTACGAGTAATACGATATGTCGCATCGTCATTAGCTGTGAGTACATAGCCCATGCCTATAGGATCTGTAGTGATCTCTGTTTTAAGTACCTGCAAATTTGCTTGACTGTTTACATTAAACATTCAGTTCTCCTTATAATAAATTACATTAACTAAGAAAGACACTAAAAATGAATATCATTTAATTCATCAAAAACTATTGTAGTGACAACTTACTATTAGGTAATCCGGGCCGAATACATAATACTCATTATTTCTTTCCAATCATCGTCTATAAGCCCTGTAGAATCAAAAGAGTATTTTAAAACCCTTATTTCATGTGTTAAATGATTCAGCTCTTGCTCTACATATGCCAAATGCTTATAGGTTTGAAAAAGATGTATACGAATCTCTTCCTCAGTATAGCTTTCAGAATACGGGTCGATAAGACGCACAAGGTGATTGACCTACTAACTATTAAGTATTTGTTAGGATAGTTACACCGAAGTCCACCTCAAATGTTTCCCCGGCGGCCATAGTAATAGGACTTGCATAAGACCAGTAGCCTATTAAAGGGCCGACCTTAACGACAGTACCACTATTATATAGAATGACATGCTGGAAGGGGCCTATAGCACCTGTTGCAGTAACCATCGCCCCCGCCCCTGCGGCAGTAAGGTCTGCTGCGGCGAGTTCATAGGTAGCCACGTTTAGAACAGAAGTTACAAGGGTTAATGCTACCGGGCCGGTATATCCACCTCCTGCGACTATCTCAGCAAGATCCGCCTTAACCAAATCCAGAACAGCGTCCGGGGCCGCATTAGTTAGATATACACTTAATGTATCAGTATTGAGGGTGTGTACGCCTTCCGCCATATCTTTGACGAAGTTATTAAATTTATTAAAAATTGCCATGTGTGTTGTCTCCTAATGGTTGACAAGTAATATGCCCCGCTTTACACCACCACCAAGAAACGAAACCCTAACGTATATTCACCCTGAGTATATAACTTTAATGCAATCTATTGCAATATCCGCACATACTACTACTAGTGTGAAATTGATTGCAAGATTTCCCCTTACTGCATTGAAGATATTTAATCAAACAACATAAACCCTAACACCAGTTTCACTGGCTATTTTTCCTATTATTATCTGCCCCTGCACCTGTACCCTATCGCCGGGGCGGTATTTAGTAGCGCCTGTCTGTGACATAACCTGCGCCCCATTTGCGGTACTAACCATTAAAACGCCTGCTTTCGTAGATATTATAACCCCTGTAGTAGCTTTTTGGCCACTAGATAATTTCTTTATTAGCTCGGTTACTGAACTCATTGTGGTCTCATTATAGTCAACCGTGTAAGTAATTCAGGGCCTTTACTTCTATGTGAAATACTGGAAATCTTCCCCCTCCACACACTACCCTGTAAAGAATCATGTACTTCGACTATTTGGCCCATCTCCACATTATTTCTATATACTGTTTCAAGAGTGGTGGGCCGCATACCACTAGCCTCATTTATCTCAAATCTCCCTCTATCCAATGCAACGGCTACACTGGTAATCATAGGGTCTACAACATCCTCCCCTTGATGATCGCCTGCGTCACGTATGACAATTAGGTCTATCAAGGTGCCGTACCTACTATATAGATAAGCACAGGAAACGAGGTTTCACCACCCAAAGTTATAGGTACCCCAGTAAGTCGTCGGGCCATAGCCTGAGAGGTGTAAGTTACTTTGAGTACAGCTACCCCCTTTGTTGCTGCGGTAAGATTTTGCTCACTACCTACTGTGACCGCGCCCAGACTGTTACCTATCCATTGGTAGGTAAAGTTAGCGGTTACCGGGTATGCAGTATTAGCCGTTTTACTATCCTCAAAATTAATGAATTCATCTTTAGTAATATTAACTGTATTGGATAAGAAGAGTATGCTGCCGGAGGATGGGGCAATACTATCCAATGCTACATTCGACGTTTTAAAAATGAGGAAAGCGGGTTCTTCTCCGGGGGCAAATTGGGCATCCCCACTGTTATACCCCGTAACTCTATCATCTATCTCTGCCGTTAGTATGCCACGGTCAGTTTGCCCGAATTGTACAACAAGTGAAGTAGTTATTAAATTAGCCATTTATCCTAGATCCTCTACTAAGAACTGTGCATCTGTGGTAGGCGGGGCACTAGTATCATACTCGACCGCCTCCGTTGTATATGTAATCTCGGCAAGACCATACCCACTGTTTACTGTTAAGGGTGTAGTTATTTCAGTACCATGTCCTTCATGTACCAATGCACCTAAAGAGGTGGATCTCCAATCTATACTATCTATAGAGACAATAGGATAGCTTACATTACCCACCCCTTCCACAAATTCTACTAATTGTACTTCTTCCCTCTGCACAACTCCGCGAATAGCTAGAGTAATTGAGGGGCCATTAGTTTGTATAACCCTTATAGTGAGTCTCCACGGATCAGGGTATACCCTTAATATGCCACGTAAAGAGTCTCCATCTATGTCATCGTTATCATAATACTCTATCTTATCAGAGAAGACACCACTACCCTCCCTGATTCTAAATTTATTCCATAAAGCAAAAGGCTGCGTTTGCTCGAATGCAGATAAATTATCTGCTACATCTGTATATATTTGATCTGGTGTGGCCGCAGTATACTGATTAGTATCAATTCCCCATGTATACCGTATCTGTAAAGTACCATCCTTTAAGGTTTCCGGGATAGCCCCGACAGTTTTTACTATTTGTGAGACCAGTTTTATAGGGGATATATCCTTAGCGGAAACCCTATAGGCGGGTATTAGCCAATTTTGTATATTCCATGTAACCAATTCACCTAATATAGTCTCTACAACATCTTTAGCCATCATAGCTGATGTCATTTCAAAATTAATAGAAGCCGCCCTAGGTACTTTATGTTTTATGGCCGGGCTCAGCCCCGTAATTTTTAAGGTTTCTTTTGATGGTTTACTTCTATCTATCGACCTTTCTTCCACCACCATCTCATAGGAGTCTGTACCTATATTCACAGTAAACGGGCTATCCTGTATAAATTGATTATATGCCCCCAAATTTTCTAATATTACTGTAGATGACCATATAAATGACCCTTCTCTCATCTCTACAGATACTGATGAAACTTTTATTTTTTGCCCGCTCACCATCACATTTACATCATCTATAGAGGTTATTACTGTTTCGTCCAATAGGGAGTATCTATAGATGAAATCAGTAAGTGCCCGATCTCTCAAATCAATAGAATAAACAAATCTCATATCAGAAACCACCGGAGATATGCTCACATAAGGGAAGATCGTCTGCATTATGGGGTGCGAACGTAAAGAGTATGGAAAGCTCTTCTGAGTAACTACTGAATCCGCATCTCTATAAATAAAGATAGTCTGTGTTGTTACTTTAACACTGTATACATAGCCTATAGAGCTAATTGCATAAGGGGGTTTAAGGGCATAGGGGAAAGTTATCTGGCCTAATACAGGAACTAAGCTTGTGTATGGGAGAGTTATGGCGGTTAGCACAGAATAATGTATAGGAAATCTTATCTGTAGGGCGACCCTGGTCTGGTACGGAAAAGAAAAGTTGTTAGATACATATAACGCGTAGGGTAACCCTATCTGTAATCTAACATCCTGCCATGCTGCTATAGAGTATTGTGCATAAAATGCAGTAATCTCGGCCCCGGTTAGTTGATATTCATTAGTCCATGTTCTATCCATTTCATTACCTCCTAGAGGTACACTAAAATCTAAAAATTGTTGTGCGGCCCAATTAGCCGCAAAACCGGATGCTATATCCATAGGCCAAGACCAGTCTATAGAACCTAAATAATATATATAATCTTGTCTGGCTACGCCCCAGTCATAAAGCATATTGGCTTTATGCCCCGGACTAGCCCACCATGCATCAAAATGTTTCTGAGATATGTCTTCTATAGTAGGAAAAAGTACCGTGTCGGGATCTGCATAGTATAGCCCTTGATCCAGGTTCTCTGAATGACCGTAGATAGTATCGGCTAGCATAGTATCCGCTTTTTGCTGATATGTTTGAAAACCAAAATCAAAAGAGGGGTCGAAATGCCAGTACACCGTATCATGTTTAATGATCTGCCTTAGTATAAGGTAGGCATAATCATCAGATATGGGGGGCGCTCCTGCCGCAAACAAAGACTTAAAAGGAGTTAGTGGTGGAATTTCTGCTAATCTTGCGGCATTAACAAGGTTCAGATTGTGGGTATAGTATGTACTTCCTACTATATACTCTTCATGACTCTCTTCTCTGAATTGCCCTCTTGACCAGTCCTGATCTAATGTCCTAACAAACCCGGTTAGATTACCCTGTGCAGATATTACTAGATCCGCCCCCCCTAGTATTTGTATTGTGGCGGTACCGGCCAAGCTTACAATCTCATTCATTTCAATACCAAATACAGGCTGCATTACTATCTGCCCGTTGGCGACCATATAGATACTAGTATCCCTAGAATCCCAGTGATATATCCGGGCAGATTCATAATATTTATAATTAGTCCATGGTGTCATGCTCCCCGCTAAACCTACAACAGAATCAAGAGCGGAATCAGAATCAGAGTCCCCATAAGTAGAAGTTATACGGTCTAGTTTTGGGTATTGCCCCCCAGCATAATAGGCAAAGGCCTCGTTTAGGGGGTCATCTATCTCCACCCAACCAGACCAATCTAAGGTAGGCCTAAAGGCGTCTGCAAAGTTAAACCAGTACCTCCATACTTGTGAATTAGCTGCATTTGTTAACCCATAGGCAACTATGTATGTAGTCCCTAATTTTCTCTCTAAAGAAACCCCTAGATAAGTATTAGTAGGCCCGACCCCATATTCATCGAAATTCCCGGCAGTTAGTTCATTTAAAAAATTAGTATTCTCTGTACTATAAGACAGAGAATCTGCATTAATGGTATACCATATTTTTGTTGTTAAACCAGAACCCGCAATATCAGATATAACTATATAATTAGTCGTTCCACCATCTGCACTAAAATACTGATTTATTGGGGTTTTATACCCTTTAACCACAGCATCTACCACAAGAGGTAGTGGGGAACTAGTATGCTCTGCATAAACACCTGTGTCTGCATCTACTTTTACCACCATAACTGCACTGGTACCTAGTATATACAAATGCCATATATTAGTTCCCGGTACTCTTACTGTAAGCATAGGATTTCGTAGGTAAAAACTAGTATTTAGGGCGATACTTATGTTTATTGATCCGTCATATACTACTGTGTTAGTTGTAAAATTAACTTTATACAACTTTAAAGTAGAGTTTGGGGCAGTTGCTGGGTGAACAGCCGCTACCCAAGTATTTGTAGCACCTGTACCAAAAATACCTACCATATTTCTTTCAGAAAATGAATCTATATGCAAAACACCATTATTGCCTGCTACTTCTTCATTCCATACAACAAATAAATTACCGCCCTCTTCAAAGGCCCCTGCTCGATAGTCTGGGTATATGGCCCCCGCCCCTCTTTGGCGTATAGTTCCTACCCCCCCATCCCAAGTAGTTGCATTATTGTCTGCTGTGCCTGCTGTGGAAAGGGGGGCAGGGGAAAAGAAAGAATTACGGTATCCGTCATTTAGGTATGTATAATCTGCCACTAAATAGGCCCCAGCTACGTGCATCCCTGCATGTATACGAGAGCCACTAGCATTTCTTGTATATCCTGTAAGTAGTATGTCATCTACATAATAGCCGTAGGTTGTCCAGCTAAAGCTAGACACTTCCCCTACATCAAATTTGCCGGTATCGCCCCCTTTGCCATCCAACATCCATGTCCACCCTATAGGGTCTTTAGCAGGCAATACTGGGCCCACCTTAGTGCCATCCATGACACTGTATGCTCCTGCGGATAGATCAATAATAGCCATTAGCTATTGCTTCTACATCCCAATCCATAGTTGTGTATCTAAGAATCTTGGGGTGTTGCCCGTTTCTATTAATTTAGGGGTCGTTAAATCAATAATGTGGTATACGTTACCCGCCCCAGCAGAAGCGTCTATAGTGAATGCTGTTGTTATTGTCCCCCAAGAAGCAGTAGCATCCGGGAAAAGAACTGTTCCTGTTATAAAGCTTTTACCTGCACTATCCGCTACAGCCCACGGGTAACTTGACCCTACCCCTATCTGAATTCTGGCGTACCCTGAACCTACAGTAGTCACCTCATCTGTTATTAGATTATTTCTTAAATTTGTAGATGCTGTAGCGAGGCCTAGATACATCACTGAATAGCCGGGCGTCCATTGTGATTTTAAATTAACCTGATCTAAAATCTCTTTTGCTACCCATAATGCAAATTGTGTGGCCATAATATTCTCCTAAATAAATGTTCCTATATGAATACGCATAGAATTAAATAAAGTGAAATCTGTAGTATTGGCCGCTACTGTTCTTTTTACCCATATAGCTACGGCCTTCTGTGCATTTAACACTCCTATAGTCAGTGGAGTATTTTCTGTTGGGCTAATAAAAGTTACCCCTATGGGGGCAGTATACTCATCGCTTATCGTTGGTGCTATACCATTTGAAGTTCCATTACCTTCCCCTATCGGGTCTGGCCCAACCATAAAAGCAGTAGCTACCACAGGCTGTGGGTCTATCCAAAGAACCAATCTGAGTGTTTTATTACTAGCATTATTTTTAACATAAAAACAACGATAGCTGTCTCTCCCGGAATGGCAATCAAGGGGTGTTGCTACCCTGAATAATCTATATCTCGGGTTATTAACTTCTATAATCTGGTTTGTACTAGAGACGGGGTAAGTTCCATCACACTTTACCGTAAGAAATCCATGTTCTATATCACCTAATAAATAAACACCTAACCCACTGGAAATATCTACTGCTTGTGTATCCCCAAAAGAATACCCGTGGGGTGTCCACATATACTGTTTCGGTGGGCCTGATATAAAATCTAGTCTGCCACTGTTCCCATGTGGGTTATCATAAGCATTAATTATTGTAGCACCAGTCATAACAGTAGCAGTAAAGTGCTGAAACTTTGAATAAACCTCTTTACCCGCTGCTGTAGATAATGGGCCCCCCAAACTATCATATTGATCTTCTGTAGCTGCCCCCGAATAATATAATTTTATATCTGATACATCCCCCGATCCGTCTGGGCTTAAGGAGTCTGTAACAAGGTTAGCCACTAATCCTATACTGGCAGTTTTTACATAAACTATAGACTGGGGTACCTTTAACCCTGTAAGAGATATATCTGGAGTCTTTATATATGAGAGAGCTAATGCAGAAGCTCGTATTCCAGTAAGATTTATCTCGCTAGCTCTCGCCTCTACATTAAGATAATGCGGAAAGGCCTTTACCCCATTCATGCGTAATTTTGAAACAGAAGCCACCCGTGCTGATCTTGCGGTTACTAATACCCCGGACAAGCTAAGACTAGAAGTTTTTGGCTGTAGTACATCCTCATTATTTACTGGGCGTACAGTCAGGGTTAGCTTCGGGGTATTCACCCGTGCAACTTGTGGGCCGACGCTTGTCTTTAATGCAGTCAGTCCTATTTGCGATGATTTTATTGTAAGTACATTAAGTGGATCTTCGTGGAAAATCCTGCACTCTACTACATCGCAGTAACCATTCTTATTATCTGATAGCTGTGTATTGTATAATGATAAGTAAGTAGAAAAATCAGTACTTCTTACATCTACATCTGTAAGATTATCCCAGCCCCATTCAAACAAAGAATAATCAAACTCTCTTTTTACATAAGTAGTCTGTAGTAGATAAGCATCTGCATTATTAGTTCCAGCAGGAACTCCCCCCTCTGCAATAGCTTGGGTATCTATATGGCAGGCATTTACCTCTATCTGGTCGGCAGTCTGCGCCTTTAACCTAAACCTAATCGCCACTCTGCCTATATAATTACCTGATGGAATATCGGACAACCACATATTAAAGTTATATGCACGTAACCAATATGAATTTTCTGTTTTATCTATATTAGTGTCGGCATCTACAGAATCTTCTGCTGTTATATTAGCAGTATTTGACCATATTGGTGGATTGGGGTCATTGAGAACTATCCCCCCCCTACGTATACTTGAGGCGGCACCCGCTACCTTCCATACTGTCCAACTCATGTGCAGTCTTCCGGCGTTTCTACTCTAGGTAATTTACCTAAAAATCTCTGGCATAACTTCTTTCGCTCTTCTTCTGGCATATAGTTTTTTATTTTACGGAATAACTGCAATGCCTGCATTTCTGGCATTCTGTGTTCCCTGTCAAATGCTAATTCTATACATAGCCCCAATATATTTTGTGGAAATATATCTTCTGTATAGTATTGAAAGACTAGCCAATAAGACCACCGGGCTTTAGTTCTTTCAGGAACTAAAGCACTGTCATACCATCTGGAAAAGAACTCTATAAGAGTTAATGATTCATGTGCAGAAAAAACGGCTAAGGAGGGGGTACATGCCCCATTACCCTCCAGATAATCGTGCACTTCTTGCATTGTACTTTGGCCGGTAAAAAGAGCCATGTCATTTTAAACGCCATCAGTTATGGGCAATCTTATTATCCCTGTAGCGCCCCACTGCAATACATAATCTGCGGTCACATTACTTACTGCCGCCCCAAGGTCTATAGCTAAGAGTAGAGGGGATGTAGCAGTTGTGCCGCCCACCTTATATACGACTGCCCAAGTAGCGTTACTAAATCCATTAGTCGCATCCTGTAAAAAAGTAATATCAGGGCCATCGACTTTAACTACACCGTTATCCCAATTTACAGTAATTGGGGATATCAATAACCCGCCTGTTGGGTAAGTACCTACAGCACTCACCTCGTTAAATACAACGTCTAACCAGTGCAGATCTGTGGTGACTGTATCATAGTCGGGTTGTGCTGTAAGTAGCGCACAATTAATAGTATCCGCACCCCAATCTATTGGAAGGCCTGCTAGTCCATGCAGTGTCCCGTTATCCATTAAACTTATTGCATACCCTCGAAAAGGTCTATTATCTCCTGCTGCCATTATACTGCTCCTATATAAATGCCTGTATGGCTAATCTTGAAGCATCTGTGCGGGCCGTTATTAGGCCACCTACTACAATACGCTTCACCCAGAATGCCTTTACTTCTCTCCCCAGTAAATCTCCTACAGTTATTGCTGCTGTTGAAAATACAACCCCTGCCGGGGCCACATCTTCAGTAGCTACAGTAGCTGCTACCCCCGTAGTTATACCATCCCCTACCCCCACCAAATCAAGACCTAGCTCTATACTATCATTAACTGGCTGGGTTATTACACTTATAGATACATTGTACATTGTGTTACTGCGAGTATTTTTAATATAAAAACACCTATAGTCTACACTTCTTGCATTAATATCCAAAAAGGAAATATTATCATACGTATTATTCCTAATCGAAGATATAGTTATCTGATCAGCTAAATCTACAGATGGATTAATACCATCATGGTATATATATAGCTGCCCCTCTGTATAAACCCCTACTGTATAGTTACCTGCAATACTGGCACTTACACGGGGGCTTTCTGTACCCCCAAGAGACTGCCATGTATACTCTGGCGGGCTACCGGTATACACCCGTAAAGTACCTGCTCCTGATGGGTTACCATAGACTTCTATTATATTAGCCCCTGTTATGTTTACCGGCTGTGTAAAGTTTTGTGATAATACCCCGCTATTACTGGCTAAAGAAATCATACCACCAAGGCTAACTGCCTGATCCTCATTAGTGGCCCCACCGGAATAGATAACTGCCAGATCACCTATAGACTGAATAGCATCAACTGAGGCTACATGCCCCCCCAAAATCCCTATAGATGCCGCGTGTGCAATAGTGGATGATTGATTAAGGCCATAAGCTAAAACTCCGGCTACTTCTATACTGCTTGTCTTTGCAAGCAACTGCAAACTAGCGGAAGATAAAACACCTGCTAGAGATATCTGCGGTACCTTTGCTGTAAGTCCATTTGTTGTAAGTAGGGCAGCATCTTGCCCCGTCAATATAAAAGAACCAGAACTGGTAGATAAGATCCTGCTGTATAATAATGCAGCATCTGTACCTATAGTAGAAAACGCACCAGAGGCCGCCACCAAAGTAGTGGCGCTGCTATTATAAAGTAATACTGCGGCTTGCCCAGATAGAGAAAAAGCGCCAGAATCAGCAGTAAGCGTTGAGGTGCTACTAGTAATCCCTGTTGAGGAGGGTCGTCTTCTTATACTAGACGCACCACGTATTATAGACATAAGACTACACTTTAATTTCTGTTACTTTAATAAAAGAATTCGCTTTTCCTCCATATACGGGGGCACCTGCCGCGTCTGCATTTATATATGCTGTTCCACTACCTACACCCATCCTCAGCTTAAACGTCGTTGCTATTGTGGAGTTTGAAGTATATTCAAAATCAACAAACGCACTTGAATACATAATAGAACCATAGGACATAGAAACGGCATCAGCTCCTGCATTACTATCCCTAAATAGTGCCATAGCTACTGTATCTTGCTCCCAACTGCCCCACATAACAGCCTGAACGTGCAATATACTATTAGCATATTTGGGGGTATACAAGATTGTCGTTATTTCCTGACCTTCTGTATTTTGCGGGATTGTATTATCCCATGGAGTTAGCGCAGTAATAGTTGTTACTGTAGTATAGTCTGCTCTTAGGTGGCCTACAACACCGGTTTGGGTAGCACTTATAGAATCCCCTACAACTTCATTTCTAACACCATAAATAACAATAGCAGTATTTGCTATAAAATTTTCTGCATCCAATGTAGGCCTAATAGTTATCCTATTTATAGAACTAACATTCTGCCAAAACATATTAGTTATATTAACCGATAGATTAGTTGGGGATTCTCTACCAGCAAAGGATGTTGAATCGCATAATTTATATCTATTTTCTGTATACCCTTTTATATTAATATATAAATTCCCATAGTAGGAAGCTAGTGAGGCGTTAGTGCTAGCTTGACCAATAATAGCATCATTAATTGGGTAAAGTCCTACACTGCCCGCCCCATATATAGTTGCTGATTTATAGTTAGTTGAAATAATATCATTATTGATATACATCCGTATATTATCGTACCCGGTAGCAGCTTCGGTAGTTCTTGCATCTAGTAGCTCTATGTATAAATCACCATAACCTTGACTTATATTTTGTATATCAAAAATTCCATCCACTGCTAGAATTTCTTCATATAGTTTAGTTTTTACCTGCTTTATACTTGTCGAGCCGGCTAAACTAGATTGTAGATCACCCGTAATATCATAAACACCCGTACTAATACAGGTAGTAACTATAGTAGCATTAGTCCCATAAGAAACTAAATTCTTATCTTGTGGTAAGTTTACTGTTGCTCCTGCTGTAGTAAATGTCTGTAACCCATCAATACTCTGAATAACAAATATATTACCAGCCGTTACCCCAGTAGAGGGTATTGTAATTGCGAAAGCACCTGTGCATCTATAGGTTACAGAATCATCCCCCGCCCCTATATCCGCATCTGCTATTGTGAAAATACCTGATTTAGGTACGATAGTAGTAGACATATCGGTTCCTACGGGTTAGTAGTTAAAGAAAGACCTAGTGAGAATGTATTTTGAGCACTGGTCAGCCTATTTTCTGCCGGGGTTACCTTCTTTATCCAAAAAGCATAACTCTCGCCGGCAAGCATTGTTCCTAATAGTAGCCCGGTACTAGAACTACTGGGGGATGCGAAGGTAAGGGCTGATAGTACATTAGTGGTATCTTCCGTATCTGCCAGGGGGCCGAGAGCAACCCCATTAAGCCCTGCTGGATCTAGACTAACAGATACAGTATCCGCCACATCTGGCTGGGCATTAACCCATATTGTTACTTTATATGCAGTAGCCGTAGCGTGATTATTTTGCAAGTAAAAACATCTATATTCTGTATTACCTGCAAATGACTGTACCTCAGTAATATCATCAAATATATTTTGGGGCACATTTGATATAGTCACTGAATCTTGTGCAGAGGCGGCAGGAAAGTTTGCGTATATCACATCTATTATAAGATACCCTGCCGCATTTCCTACAGTGTATGTGCCGTCCCCCGTAATATTTTTCCCAGTTCCGTTAGGCGACCCCGGAGGATACCACCACAAAGCGTCTGTGGACTTTGTATATTGTAAAGTACCTATTCCTTCCGTATTGCCGTAAGCATCTACTACAGTTACCCCAGTAATATTAGTGACCCCGGCAGCACTCTGGCTTCGTACTTCATTAGGAGTTCCCGCAGAGATAGCCCCACCTATACTTGCTAAAGGGGTTATAACGGCGGGGCCAGAAAATAGCATCAATATATCTGTAATACTTATAGCCATTAGTAGACTCCTATCGGTAGATATTTAGTTCCAAAATTTAAAACCTTTTCTAATTCGTCTTTCCCCCCTTGGGGGTCTAGGTTTTTTATTAGAAAATTTTTAGGCTCATCTATCTTATCCTCTATCTCAGTCATTATAGATACAAACACCCACTCTGTCTCTGTTAGGTCTTTATTTACATGAGTGTACCTGCCTATGCCAAACTTCCTATGATTGTGTCTTGGTGTGTTTAGTAACATTTTCATACTAAGCCACTCTTCTAATTCCCTCTCAGTATAAATAATCCTTACCAACAATGTCGCAGTATCAAACCAATAATAATCCATCACATACGCAGTAGTATGCCAGTATTTATCCTCATTCCATTTTTGGTAATCTAGGTGTCTTCTATAATCATAGTATATACGTATATTTATCGCATCATTATGCCTAGGGTTTATTAAAGGCCACATTCCTATAGGCGGTTCTACTGGCACTACATCCCACCCCATATCAATTTTCATAAAATCACTTGTATCCTCAGTACTCCACCCGCCATCCCAAGACGTAGTAGTAAAGGTTTCCGTAGTGGCCACTATAGTTCTCCACCCAAATTGCATAGCAGAAAAATTAAACCCATAACCCCCTGTATTAATCTCCTCCTCTTCTTGTAATTCCTCTCGTAGAATAAAACTATTACCTTCTGGTGTACTGGCCTCCACAGGAGAAGCTACCTCAACCACCTCTCTAGTATGCATAATACGCATCCCATTAGTGTTTGGGTCTTGCGTATTATATAAAAAATCATGCTCCTGTTCTAAATACAAAACTAATTTTTTACGTATATCAAAAAAATGAATAAATCTCTCAGACATTCTTACTGCATATATCCCTTCTTGCCCCCCATTATCTAACTTCCAGTCAGAATCATACTGTGTCTTAGTTCCCATTATCCATTGGTCTAGAGTAAATTGCTGCGCTCCTTCTGTGGGGTGTGTCCATTTAAGTACTATATCCCCTGTCTCATTTTCCCCTATATAGCTGTAATGGTCAGTAAACGTTGTAGGAGTTCCCGGTGCATTAGGGTAGTCATATGCTGGGCCAAAAGTGTTGCCAGGAGAATCCCCTGAATACTTACTTATATTCCCCCACAACCCCGTCTCCCCGCGCTGATTATTACTTATGTTATATAGTAAAGAGTTCTCCAACGTAGGGTCATCAACCCCCGCAACAAATTTCTGCTTTAAATCTCTATATTTAGCAAAATGTGCAGTTACCGGTATCTCGATATCCCCTACATAATCCCTAGCTACAATAAGCTGCCCAGTAAGCCCGGATGTTATCTCTATAGTATCTTCTTGCCAGTTGTGTGTATGCACCTCTGTATCGCCCTGCCCCGGAAAGAGACCATACCAGCTATCCTCTACACCTCCGTCAGTATATATGGGTAGATGATCCTTCTTCGTAGTATTTGTAAATACTAGCTTATCCCCCCATGTGCCTTCTTGATTAGCTACAGTGTCGAGAGCTATCTTTGCAGTAGCCATATCTGTTACATAGCATTTTAATAAATACTGCCCATCTTCCTTTACATTACTCTGCCCATTATTGAAGCTGTCTTCAAACCTACGGGAAGCTACCGCCTCCGTACCAGACTCATTAAAAAACCATGGTGTCTCTGGGGTGTAGGCATTGGGTTGCTGAGGAAAACTAAACAAAGACTCCCAACCAGACGGGTTATTCCCGCCCTTCATACTCTTGAAGGAGGCCCGTTTACTATCGTCCATATCCCCCTTTTTTATTGTTTCTGCCGGGTAGGGCCTACGGTACAGTATATCTTTCAAACCATCTTTACATATAGCCAGTAGCCACTTTTCATCTATCTCTAGCAGTTCCCCTGTTATAGGGTCATATTGCTTATTCCCGTTTGCATCTAAATCAGGAACCCTCTCTATACGAAAACATGCACCTAATACCGGTTTAGGCGCAATAGCCAGATATCTACCTTGATAATATATTTCTTCATGTGAGGTATCTGCCCCATAATAAAAATCATCAACATGTGCGGCAAAATATCTCATAGGGGGGCCATTGTAGGATATGCGCTCACGCCTCTTCTCTATAGCCCCTGTGCGCGTCCCATTACTATCTAATAGATAGGGGCCTATCCAGTCTATATTGCCATACACTTGATCTCCGGGGGCCTTAGCCCACACCCACTTATATTGCTGAGTCTTCTTATCCAAAGCCCTATAAAGGTGCTTTATTGCGTCCTTACCGCCAGAAGTTCCGTATGGCAGGTCTTCATATTCCGGTACAGCAGGATCTGCCCATGTATTTACGGGTTTCTTCTTAGCAAATGGCTTACCCCAACCTGCAGGGTTAGAGTCATCTACGGGGAAAAACATGAATCCCTCTGCCGGGGGGTACTCAAAATTCTGTACAAGGCTGAATGGCCCTATTACATTTTGCCCTTGCCAGTTAATAGCCACACGTATTATCCGTAACTTGCGGGCAAATACCCTGCCTGTATGGCCATTTTAAGGCCTTTATTAAATATATCGGGCTGTATAGCCGCTAGTTTAGCAGACCATTTTCTAGATAATTCAGTAGGTACGGCACTAGCCCCAGATTGCGCTTGTATCTCAACTCCATCCAATTTAACAGGCCCGCCAAGTAAGTCCTGCTCATCTTTTGCTTCATCTATATCAAAGGCCATTCTATTAATGCGCCCCCCTTGATCAACCATCACAATCATGTGGACAACTTCTATTTCCAAAACCCCCGTACCATTATACTGCTCAGGTGTATGGTCTTTTTTATAAATCCCGGTTTCCGTAACTATCTGATACTCTACTATCCGGTATAGTTCATCCCTGCCGTGATAAGGTTGTGTGGGGGAGAATTCGTTAGGCATATCATATACTACGGATTATCTGGTGCGGCATAGGAATCAGACCCTTCTACGGAGGGGGCGGTTAATCTCAATGTACCTACCTGCTTTCTATTAAGCAGAGCAGGAGGCTTAGTATATGTTGCAATTATCGTAGCATTCTTAAATTTAACTATCCTGCCATTAATTCCTATCTCAGTATCGAAGGCATAGGGGTATACACGGTAAGTTGTGGTATATGTAACCTTTATTAATCCTGCTATTTTTATCACAAAGCCTGCTATATCTGTAGCAACTATCTCACCTGGTTGTACAATTCTGTTTTGTGGCCTTCCCTTGTACTCACTAGGGTTAAGCCAATTAACCTCTTTTACTGTGTACCCTTCCTGCCTAAATATTACAGTAACCCTTCTGTTCCATTGATCGACTATATCAGAATCCTCTTTTATACCCATCCTGCCCTGTGGAGGGTACTTTACATTCCTGCCATTCACCCCCTTAAAATTTATAGATTCATGTATAACCCTATAATTACCTTTTTGTGGGGTTAGCAGAGAGCCGTCTGTGACCTCTATCTTAGCCTCTACATCAGGATATACCCTTATGAGTGCAGAAGCTTCTAATACTGCGGTAGATGGCATACCTGCCTCAGTATACGTAGTTATAGCAGCAGGCCCATCTGCATCCACCTCTATCACTAGTCTCCCTACCCCACTATTTCTACTTATATTAGCTAATTCGTATTCACACTTGGGGGCTTGTAAGGATATCGTAGCAAAGTCCCCGGAGGATGCCTCATACACCACTATTATCGCATCCTCATAAGGTATATATTTCTTAACATTTGCCCCGAAGGGGTTATATATAGACTGAGGAGATGGGGGGCCTGAATAGTCTGTTTCATAGGGGCAGCCCCACCCCTCATAGAGAAATTTATACAATGTATATCTAGCTTTGTATGTGACCTTTATAACACCAAACCCTATTTTACTTGAGTCTATTGTATTAGTAGAGCCGTTAAACGATAAAAATGTTGTAGTTATATTTCCAGAAACATCATGGAATTTACCTAATAGCGATATAGCCACACTATAGGCTTTAGGGTAGGTTAGACGTATCTGCTTGCTATTGGTAAAGGATAATATTTCTTCCACCTCCTTTACAGTACTTCCTAGCTTAACTAGTTGCCCTGAGCTCTCCCATACTTTCCCGGTACGTTCAGGGTAAACCCTTAGGTATTGCGTTCTTAGGGAGTACTTAGCCCGGTCATCAGCCTCTATCAGCAGAGATTGCTCTGCTGCACTACTGCTAAAATCTACGGTAATAGTACTGGTTAGTCTCGTGCTCATACTACTTTATTACAGGATATTATATTTGTCTGCCGTAGTTGTACATCACTTGGGCGTTTTCTACTCCCACCTCGTAATGCGGGTAGATGTCTACGGTTACCCTTTAGTTGTATTGACGGGTCATCATTTAGTTTTATTCTTTCCCTGAAGTACTCTATAGGGTTACCCAGAGTTACCCCAGGGTGGCCCCAATCTGCCTCCTCTATACCCATTTCAATCAGGTGCTGTTTTTCCTGCCGGGTGAAAGGTGCATCTTTAATTCTGGTAGTAGCCATTACGGATTCCTCATGTCAACCCTAAGCAGATTCTCTACGCATTGAAGGTGTAGGAGTTGTTACCGCCTTTTTATGAGACCAGTTAAGAGCTAACACCCTTTTATTAATAGTGGAGCTAGGTATTCCTGTACGGCGAGACCACCCCGCTAAAGTATCCGTAACACCATCCACTGTAAGACGTACATTATTGCTTTTATTACTAGCTTGCTCTATAGAAGAAGCCCATTTACAATTACTAGGGGTGTAATCACCATTAAGGTTTTTACGTTCTAAGCTATATCCCTCTGGGCGTGGCCCCATATCTTTTAAGAATTGTGTTATATCTTCCCACCCATCACATACCTTTATCCCCCTACCACCATACCTACCCCATCTATTATTTTTAGGGTTGGTGCATCTATCATGCATGTTATGCCATATATGGTACAAAGGATGGTAACTTTTTCCGTGAGTTTTCTTCCCTACTTTTTGTAGGCACCCACATGATTTTGTATGGCCACTTTTAAGATTATTGCCTTGTATAGTAACCCTTACCCCGCAATCACATAAACAATCCCATACAGGGGGGGAAGAGCCCTTTATGTATCTTTTTACCAAAAGCGCATTAAATTTTTTATCGCATAAATCTATTATCCACTTCCATTGAGTACCATATCTACCCCTACCAAGATATCCTATTTTACCTTCCATAATTGCTCTCCATACATTAATGAAGAACATAATATAGCTAAGAAGTATCACCGTGTCAATCCTAAGCGGATTCTCCGTCAACCCCAACTATAACCTTATTATTCGACAAAGAAGCTGTGCCTGCTGGGATAGTCCTCTTTTGCCATATAGGTATAGCTGCTGGTGAGGTTGTAAATACCAGGGTATCCCCATTTGCAAAAACACCGGCAAAGGCGGTATTAGTAATGGTGAAATAGGGCTTACTATAATCATTATTAGTTGGGGTAGCACCGGAACTTGTAGTGCCTGAACCCACAGAACCAAGAATATCCCCTACTATGCTGAATGAAGTAGCATCAGAAAAGGTTAGTGTCCACTGCTGCTCAACAGTGCCTATACTATCCATAGCAAGATAGACCGAATCAAAGGTTCCTGAACCCGCCACTGTAGCTACTACAGTACCATTTAGTGCCTCAACTGTCCCCGCCTGTATTACTGAGGATACTCTGGTATTTGCTGCTATATATCCATTAACCAGTGCGGGGGTAAAGCTTAGTGTAGCTACATCGCCTACATAGGTTACCACAGCATTGATGGTTATATATTCTTCCTTACCTACCACATCATTGACATCTGTCATATCTGAGATGCGTACTAACATATTATTTTTGAAATAGGCTAAATTAAAATCTTCTGTAAGTACAGTAATACTCGTAACACCGGCTAATACATCTGCATCAAGAGTACCGCACCCATATTGCTGCTCAGCCCCAGATATAGCGGCCTCTGTATCCGTAGAGGTGCCCGGAAATATAGTTACAGCATCCGCACCGGGCGTATTTGTTTCTATAAATACTCGGGTCTGTAGTAACTGTAGGTCTGCATCATTAGCTATGTGGCAATGTGATTTCCTATATTTTGTAGATCCTGTACTTCTCTCTGACTGTGAAACATCAGGCCATAGGTTATTCTTTGCATTATCTATGATGGCATTTTTTGTCATTCTGCCGCCATTATTAGTGGTGTCGTCATTAGTTTCTGACTGGCGCCATATCATTTCTGAAGCTACGATACTCATAATCTATCCCTCAAACTGTCATTAATTTAATAGTGCAAGTGTAATAATCGCCCGGATCTGCATTATTCCTCTTTATTAATGCATCTGCAATAAAAGCAGGGGATTCATGGTGACGAAACTTTACCAAAAATGTTTGATACCCGGTATCCAGAGAATACGCTGCTCCAGCCACATCAGCAAGTGCACGTACCTGATCCACCTGTGTCTTGGTCAACCACCCCTGATCTTCTTTAGCCACTAATGTAATAGAGCGCCCTAAACTCAACTGCTGATCACGGACTACTAGATTACCCGCCAATGTTCGTTTAACAGAGGAGGCCACAGAACTATAGGTATCTTCGTCCTCCCATATCATGTGGGTGCTAAGGGTAACGCCTCCTAAAGTTATTGCCACTATGCTATACCTTTTTCAAGTCCGTTCATTACATCTACAAAAGTCTCAACGGCATCAGCCGCCCCGTATAAGGTGGATTCCTTGCCATTAAGAGTAATGTTTAAAGTAGTTACATTACCTACCTTACCAGACCCGCCACCGACAAGCCCCCCTCCAGCAAACGCGGGTAGCCCGCCTTTCATTTTTGGCCTACGCCCTGTTTTTGCAAGTGCTTGCAATCCTGAAAAAAAGCTGCCACCAAAGAACCTTGTGGTTATAGCATCCATAACAAACTCACCGTTAGATAACCATGCAGGTATAGAATCACTTGTTGAGGAGCCTGGCCCACTTACCTGCCCCCCAGAAGAGTACCCTACAATATTGTCGCCTGTATTAGTTACCTTACCATCAGCCCCTACTACACTGGTTATTATACCCCTAAGCTTTATATCCATCACGCCTAAAGCATCTATTCCTGTTTGTATCTGTACAGGATCAGGCTCAAGCTCCACCGGTAATTTCAGATTTGCAGCCTCTATGGCCCCCGCAACAGATTTAGCATATTCATAAGCATTATTACTGTCAAAATCTATTTTAAGCTCTTCCTTTAACTTAGCATTAAACACTTTACTATAATTATTTGCATTAGCATTAATACTATCAAAGTCCAGTTTAAACTCTTCTTTGAATTTAGCGTTAAACACATCACTGTAGTCTTTTGCATTAGCCCCACCCGCCGCTATAAGTGCATCATGCCATTTAGTAAACCGATCTAATGCAGAATCACCAAAGGCCTGCCCATACTGAGTGCCCGCCTCTCTACCCTGTGTATAGAAATCTTTTCCTTGTGGGCCTTTTACCTTTAACTCAACGGGAAACTCAAAATCGTTAAATGTTCTTAATGCTGCATCTGCCCTTCTCTTCGCATCTAATGGATCTATTGTAAGACCAATCGTTATTTTACTGTCAGGGCTTTCTTCAAGATTACGTACCCCCTCTAAAACGGCAGTATCGTCTGGGGTTAAGTCTACGATAACTTTGGGGGGGTCACGATTAATTAGCTCTTGTATATACTTGAAAGTATTTGCAATTTCTATATCTATTGGATCGGCAGCAAATGCTAGCTGTAATTTCTTTACAAGATCTTTACCCTCATTATCAAGTAATTCAGGCAGTATTTTTACAGGAATAGTAGTATCTGCTGATGCGGGGGAGAGAACAAAATCAAGCAACCCGGATAGTAGGCCTTTATCTTTATTGTCTATACTGGCTACTATAGTAGCGTTTATCTTACGATTATCCTCAAGATTCTTTAGTGTGGTTAAATCATCCCCAACTAAAGAGATATCCACAGTTACTGGTACCTTTTCTGCACCAACAGAGGTGTTAAGGCCACTATTAATGGCTTTTTTTATATCATTATCTATTTCATCCCCGTTAATATCTACATTTAACTCATAAGTGTCTGTAGCCCTTTTAAACCCATCTTCTACCCCATCCTTTATGCCGTCAGATACCGTTTTAGAGGTGGTACTTTTAAAAGCCTCTATCTTTTCTTTAGAGGGTATCCATGGATTATTTGTTATATTATCCGGGGTACCTATAGCCCTGTGGGCATCTCGTGTTTTTTTACCCCCCTTTAACCCGGCATCACGATCAGCCTCTGCCTTTGTTAGCCTCTTTACGGCTTCTCTGTAAGCATCTATATCAACTACATCTTCTTTTGTAATAAACTTCGGGAAAGCCTTCTCTAATTGCTCACCTCTATAATTTATATTAGACAAATAGTTAGACAATTCTTTTAATTTTTCAAGTACATTCTCCAATTTAGTTTCTAGGTAGGTGAGTACCGTAGTGAAATCCTCTGCCTGTTTTATTGCCGCAGTCTTTATAGTTTCTGCTGTACTACTAAGACCTGCCTCTAACTCTTTATCAAAAGCTAAGTAGTCCTTCTTGAGTTGCTCAAATTCCTCTTTAGGTATAAGGAATTCTGACTCTCCTGCATAATTAATCCTACGCAAGTCCTTTAGTTCATTTAATAGCCCCTGTCTACTCTTAAATTCTTCCTTAGAATCCTTGCGTAAGGCTCGGGCACGATCTACCTCTCCTTTTTGTGTCGCAGCATCGACGTCCTTAAGTAATTGTAGCGACCTCTTCCTATTTGCTACTAGTTTTTCTTCTAGTTCATTACGACGTAAGGTAGATATCTCGTTAAGATTGTCCCCTTCAAGTAATTTTAACTGTTCTTTTAATTCAGCCTCTACTGCCTTTCTTGACCCTTCCCCACGTATTTTTATTTTTTCTTTTGCCTGCTTACGCAATAGATCTTTTTCTTCCTCTAAAGAATCGCTTAGCTCCTTACGGGCTTTTTCCCCACTTATAGTTAATTCACGATCTTTTAGCCCCTGATCGAAGTCTACAAGAAAATCTTGCAAATTATCCCTAAGGGCAACAAGCTCATTACCTACATTATTATATGCAGATATAGCTGATTTTTTGTAAGCTAATGTAACACTTGTCAATTCTTTTTGTTTTGCTACAGCTTGTGCCAGGGCGACTTTTTCTATCTCTAGTGCAGAGGCTGATTTTTTATATGTTTCTATTATATTTACCCCAGATATATTTAACCCTTTCTGCGCCTCCATTGCTGCTTTTAAAGCTATACTAAACTGTTTTATTTTAGCAGCATCCATACTCCCTATAAGCTTATCAATTAGCTTCTGCTGTGTGGGGTTTATATTAGATACACGTTCAGGTTTAAATTGGTCACCACGATTAAGGTATTTATTAAGATTATCGCTAGCTGCTCGGTAATTATCGTTTAGCTTACTCCATCTATCATTTAATACTCCAAGCGTCTCCGTCTCATTCTCTAAATCCCTTTTATTATTAGGGTCTACTAAACCCCCATCTACCGGTATCCCAGCTAAATTTCTATATTGATCTATTTCTTTAATTATTTTTTCTTGTGCTTCAAAGGCCTCTAATGCTGCTTGTTTAAATTTAACATAATCTAATGTGGTACTACCCATAGTCTTCGATATCGTCCCCCCAAAAGCATCTAGTATAAGTTGTACATATTCATCCATGTTTTCTTTTGCATTAGCGGTGCTTTCGGCTACCCCATCCATACTTTCTTTTAACGTAGATAGCCTATCGCCCAGGGTGCCCAGTTCTTCCTCTATATTGCCAACCTCTATAAAATATGGAGCACCAGCATACTTATAAGATTTTAGCTTTTTATACCTATTTGCTAATCTTACAAAAGCCTTTTCAGTTTTATTGTATTCCTTTTGCAGGCCGCTTTGTCTATCTTCATCTTCTTTAATCATATCTTGCAGACCTTCCATGGCTTGCCCGTATTTAGCTATTTCAGCAGTCATCTCCTTTAATATGGTTATCTGCTCTTTCCCACTAGTAAACTCACCAAAAGGATCTTCAGATGTAGGAACCCTGCCATTACGTATCTGATCATTAAGTTCCCTGACAGCATCCTTAGATTTTTGTATTTTATTTTCATAGGCCTTTTGCGCTACCCTTGCTCTGCGTTCAAGTATGCGTGTCTTAGTGCTCATAAAGCCGAACATTTTTTTTATGGTATTCCAGTTATCATAGATAATTGAACCTACTGAGGCTAGTATTACACCTATCACAGTAAATGCAACGGCAAATCTAGCCAGAAATCCAGCTACTTTACCAAAACGAGTAACTTTTAATATGGCTGCTTTACTAGCTGCTGTGTAGGCGATGATTGACCCTGTGGCGGAATCTACTGCTGTGGTTACCCTGGTCATTGCTACAGTAGTAGCTACAGCACCCTGTACTATCATGGCAAATGCAAGTCGGGCAGAGAACCCCATAAATATAAATAATGTAAAAATCCTCTTTACCAACCTTATAATTGGTCTAAGGACACTGAGGGTTAATGCTACAGACATACTAATAATCCATGTACTTACGTTATAGCCGATAACCCCCGCTATTACATAACCTAAAGATCTCCATACCGCAGTAAATTTTACCAAAGCAGATACGGCCTCGCCTAAACTATCAACTACTACATTAATATTTTTACCAAATCCAATAAAGAAATCCTGTAATGCAGGATCATTTAATGCATTTATAATACGTACTATATGCTTTTGTAGTGTCTTTAATGCCTCGCTGCCTGCATCAATAGCCAGTGCACCAAAAGCACCTTTAGCTATTAAAAGCTGCTGCACAACAGACTTAGTTATAGTGGCGTACTCGTCAGCAGAGGATGTTGCTTCTTTATACGCCTTTCTACCTATAGCTAATGCACGGTCAAGCTGGGTTACACTATTACCCGCATCATTAACCTGTTTAGCAAATACAGATAATGATCTGCTGCCCGCCCCTGCAAGGTTAATCATTTGCCCTATCTGTTCACTTTTAGGCAACCTGCTTATCTTGGTACTAATTATACGCAGGGCTTCCATGTTCCCTTTAGTGGCTATTATATCCTGCCAGTACCCTTTGGTAACCCCCAACACATCAGCAAATTTTTGTGCATTTACAAGGAATCGTGGGAATAGCTTAACGTAGAAGGTGGCACCAACTTCATTCGTATTACCTAGCTGCTTTGTGGCTGCCGCTAGAGCAAGAACCTCTGTTATCTGATCACTGGCTACCGGGCCTATACGTTTAGTGATATCAAGAAGGTCTTTAGCATTAGCCACTGTATTGTTTGATAATGCATTCATTACATCAAACACACGACCAACTTCATCAGGGCCTATATTGAATATTGCCGTTGCCTGCGAACCAAACTCAGCTAATTCCTGTGAGGTCAGACCTAGAGTGACGGTTGCTATTGCTACAGATTTAGTAAAGCTCTCGATAGCAGAGCGGCCAAAATCACCAAGGCCTAACTGCCCGGCAATAGCTGCTATCACACCGAGCTCTTTAGCGGCAATACCTATTGTTCTGGATAGGTTAAGGAGGGAGGTAGACAGCCCTTTTATAGATTCATCAGTAAACCCTGTGGTCTTCTGAACATCCTTCATCTGCCTTTCAAATTCGGCAGCAGCTTTTACAGGGAATACTATTACAGCACCGGCGGCGAATGCCGCAGACATAGCGCCTACGACACGTATTACCGTAGACTCCATATTTTTTAATTTTTTTGTGGCCCTGTCATTAACAGCTACGTTAATGTTCATATTAGCTTTACTGGTCACTATACATCTCCTTTAAGGTATCAAGATATTTTGTCAGACTATCTTTTTCACCAAAAACACCAGCTATGGCCTGAGCCGTATCGACCACCATGACAGTTCTTTCTTTTGCTATTCTCCTATTTATAGACTTTGTACACAAATCTAACTTATCCAGAGTCATATTAAGTATTTCTGACTCTCTATAGCCGTGTTTTACGAGGAGCGTTATGCTGTCAACGAAAGTGCTGCCAGCGTCCTCTTTTAAGCTATACTGTCGCTTTTTTCGGGTTGGCTCAGACCGACGCGGGGCAGTACGCTCTTCAAGAAAAAACCTTTATTTACCTCAAATTGCTTGGTAACTAAAGTAATCATATCGTCTAGTTCCAGGTTTTCTACATCTTCTGGGTCTAGATCGCATAAATCAGCACTAAGGTAGATTATTCTAGAGGCCGCTTTAGTAAGTAGCGGAAGTATCATATCCGGCTTCATAAAATCAACTTCTTTAGGCATATCCCCGAAATTTTCTATATTCATTTCTACCATAACAAAGCCAATGAAATCCATGACACGACCAATATTTTTAGCCCTGCACTTAAAAATCTCTACTTCTTTACCATCTTTCATTATGGCAGTTATCTTGCCTTCATCAGACATAATATTTGCTGTCTCTGCCATTGCTTTAGCCGAACTGGCTTGTGTCTTTTTTTTCTGTCTAGTCATAATTACACCTTTATCTCAATTTAATAAAAAAGGACGCACCCCAAAAAGAGATGCGACCTTTACATTACCGCTAATTAATTGTCCTCAAATTACACGCCCTTTACTGTCTGGCTAAAGAATTTAGAGGAACCAGAACGTGTATCGTCTAGTAACAATGATCCTGTTAGCTCAAAACTACCAATTTCCTCGTTAATAAGACCATAGCCTGTCAACGGGTCAAGATCCGCTTTAAACATATCTACAACAACAGGATCTCCTCCTTCTGTATTTAGACCGGAAAAGCGTATCCACCGCTGCTGTGATGTCTTGGTAAAGGCGGCCAGGTTATCCAACGAACCGTGATCAAATGTAATATATAGAGGGTTTGTGTTTGCCAGATTGACTGTTGCCCCTCGCACTGTTTGTTTATCCGTATCATAGATATGGATATCGCCGGTTGCCAGATCTACCCAACCATTTAATGAATTAACTGTATCTGAATCTGTATCACCAAACTGGTAGGTGGTGGTAGGTACCGCATCATCACTAATAACATAGGTTGCTGTAGTGATATCCGCATAGACCGTCCCTGTTGCATGATTAACGATAGGAACCACAGTCTCGCGTGATCTTGCCCCGGTAAGAGGTATACCTGACAATGCCGCAGTTATTTGGAATGCTACAGATACCGCTGCGGGGATATTTGCTGTAGCCCCCCAGAAGCCGAGTGCTAGATTTTCCATGTCCATGTCTTCCAATGTCATGGTAAATGTGCCTTTCTTTTCCTGCACGATAGTTAAGTCAACTGCACGAGAGCCCGACATTGATTCTTTATGCTCGAATTTAGTTGTCTCAATAGAAATCTCTAAACTAGGTACATTACCCACGCGAACAAAGCCGCCTGGATCTCCTGTAATTGCGTCTTTTTCTGCAACATAAATGTTGCCCTGCCCAGAATAATAAGCCATGATTTATATCCTCAATTAGATGAAAGTCCGATTACCGGGAGATCAGTCTCCCATGTTTGGCCATAAAATATTGCACCTTCAATGTCCGTCTCTATTGGAGTTTCACCAGATAAAATCCAAGGCCGATTATTAACACCTCTATATCCTAACACAATATCACGCACTTCATCCAATAGGTCTGTGGCGATAGGTTTAGTGTCTGTTGTAGCAGCATACTTGTAATTTATCCCAACTACAACAGTAAAGAATGCAGTTAAATATACTGCACTTCTATTTAATGGCTGCCCCCGCCCACCATCTTCCTTGTTGCTAATGCCCTCAAATGTCACACCAGCGAGAGGGTAGCCTACTGCACCTACGAAGGTAAAAAGTTCTTCTAGATTAAACACAGAGAAGCCCTTAGCATCAATAGATGGGGCGGTTTTAACTAAAGTAACCAACTCTGTCATCATCTCCGCGACAGTTGCCGATGGCTTACCCATTAAATGCGCCTCTTTATATTCTTTAATAGAGTTAATTCAAAAGTCTTAGCATCACGTTTAGATATGCCCATAAAAGGTCTTGCTGGAATTGTAGCCCCGCTTGGTGTTTTTCCGCCAAAGTTTTGTACGCCGGCATAAACTGCTGCCGCACCACGTATTCCAATAGAAAACACACCAAAACCCCCATTAATTCGTACATATGGGGGTAGCCGTTTAACAACATCTATTGCATTGCGTAGCTTACCCGTATCTACTAATGCCTGCGTTATCCCGGTAGTATTTACCTTACGCCGCCTAACAGTAGATTGTTTCGGCCCCCGCCAAAAACGGCCATCAGGCCCTCTTTGCGCATTACGATTTTTCCCTCTCGGGGCAAACCTTTCTATTGTCTTAGTAAGAAAATACTGCTCCAATAATGTCTTGGATAAGCCGACACGTACCCCCATTCTTGCGCCACGCAACATACGCAATACCCTACCTTCCCCGGTAATAGAGGACTTAAAGAATCCCTTATTACTTCTGGTTTGACTAGGGTATAGTAAAGCCATTTATAGCTCCGTAGAACGTACTGCATACAACCCATCATAGGGTGTAAAAATATGTTCATTTACATGTGTATATATAATATCCTGTAGGGGCTTGGACATATCCACAATATCTTTTTTATTGTGCGTTGCTGCATGTGTATGGTGTACATATACAGCAGCAGAGATTGCCGCCTCTTTAAGCCAACCAGGTATAGAAGCAGACCCTTCTTTAAACCCGGCAGTATACTTTACTGCTATGCCGGAGTAGGAGGTGTTTAGGCTGCCTAATATGCGTAATGTGCCCTTTTTTCTATCTATAAAGTGATATAGGCTATCTATCTGGGTTAGCCCTGCTATATCGTCCAGTAATGCCTCATTAGCTGAGGTATTATATACTTCTATTGCATCACCGGTCAGGTGCCTCTGTGTAAGAAATAAAGTATATGGGGTAAAAGTATCATATAGGCCCAGTGTATTATTAAAATAGTCTATGCGGGTCTTATAGAATAGTTTAGTACGCAATATTGACTCTATCATCGTAGTTGCCGATTCAAGAGAAGACTGGACAGAGTCAGTATTACCTACACCTACCATGTTCTGTAGATTCATTCTCTCCAGAACATCATTTACGTCGGCTAATATCATCTATTTACCATGACGGTTAGGTACCCTTTTTACGACGGGTAGTCTTCTTCTCAACCGGCTCCACAGTAGGGTTCTTTTTTCTAGGGCTGGTTGTTTCTTTACCCATGTATGGGGCAGCTAGCTTATCCGATGTTTCTACAAATACCGGATGATCATTATTAGCACTGTCATACCATACATGTGAGTCTAGATTAGCTGCTACCTCTTTAGAGACTGTAACTATATCCCCTTTCTTGATAGGACTTTTTGATAGTAAAGGTGACCCGAAATTTTCTGCACCTACTAAAACACGTTTTATATTAGCCATGATTCTTCACCTATTACTTATTTGAAGTTGATTACAAATTACTGTTTAGGGTAGATAGTAAATAGAACCGTATTGCCGGTCGTAACTGTAGTTACCTGTACAACATCTACTGCAGTTACTGAGGCTACCACAACACCCGGTACCCCTGCGGTGTATTCGATTGCTTTAACCTCATCGCCTACCTTAACCCCTACGATAGCAATATTGGTATTAGCTGCCACTCCTGCCGCTGTAGCATTCCATACACCCTGTAGCTGGCGTATTGCGTGTCCCTGATGTGCTTCTCTATTCCAAGCCATGTTTATATCTCCTAATTATTAGGCTTAAGGGGCTGAAGCCCCTGTCACCTTAAATGTTAGTATACCTGTTCTCATGTTAATTAATGTTTAGGTAGAGCCCGCTTACCCCTTCCATAATACTTTGCAACAGGTCTTTTAATCATCAAATATTAGTATATTTGACAGTCGCTGATTCATCATCCCACTTACAATCAATACGCATTGTCAGGACAATAATGATCAGGCGGGCACGAATATCTTTTTCAGTTTCAACGCTTACATCACGCTGGATACCAAATAAAATATTCTTGGGGAAAGTAAACAAACCCGTAGCTGCTGGCATCAAAGGGGAGGCCTCTACAGTGGTGCCGTATGCCACCAACTTCCCATCCCCGGATAATGCTGAGTCACCATACCCCGTGGCACGTTTTGCAACATTAGCACGATATTTAATCGTATCCTGTACAGGGATAAACTGTCTCAAGTTACTCAATACTCGTAAGTATTTCTGAGGCATAGTCAATAGGCCCTGCTCAAATACATCCGGGCTAATACCCACAGAGGCATTATCATAAACATTAGATACGGCGGTTTTTAACAAACCATCATTTAATGCCAGATAGGCATCGCCAGAAGCAGTATCTGCGGTTAATGCCCACGTCTCTAGATCCTCTGCTGCGCGTTCTGCTATCAGGCGCATAACATGATCCTCAAAAGAACGGCCTTCAATATTATCTTCCAAAAGATCATAAGGGATATGCACCTCGGCCATAACCTCTTTACTTGTCAAAGTGATTTGTGAAGTAACCGGCTTAGAGCGATCCGCTGCCGCGAGATAACGACTGTTAGTGCCTGCATCTGCTGCAAATGGGGGTGTCCCTTGCGGGGCCGCCTTCATAATTCTCTGACCAAAACCAAGACGATTAATCTTATGCGTTGGCGCAGGCATACGAATTACGCGGGCCTGATTAAGAATAGTAGGCTGTTCCACAATCATATCAATAAATGTATTTGCCTGCGTAGGGTTAAGCGAACCGCCATTTGCGTCCAGATCCGCTATAACGATATCTGCACGTTTGGCCAGTTCTTTATTAGTTAAAGCCATGTGTATTTCTCCTGTTACAATTAAAAGTTACGGTTATCCGAGTTGACTGCCAAACATCCCGTTAAAACAGCTTTCTTCCCCGCTATTTCTACGAATGTTGTCTTCATCCTCAGAAGTATCATCATTATCTGAACGGGTCACCGTACTACCACCTAGCTCATCTACTTCCTGTTTAAGTGTCTCAAATTTTTCCTTGAAATCCTTACGCATAGCACTAATAGCCTGAATAACAGGGTCATCAGACTCGTCATCATCCTGTGTAGTGCCTTTTTCTTTACCTCCTAATACATCACGCATGACTTCAGAAACAATATCCTTCATTTCACCACGGGTGACATAATCCGGGTTATCTTCTGTATTTTCCTCAGAAGTTTTTTCATCACCTTCTGTAGTAGTGTCCTTCGCCTCTGATCTAGATACCTTCTCATCATTAGATGTTTTTGCATCCTTATCAATTTTATCCTCTTCTGCTGTTTTGGCAGAATCTTCGCGTTTTGCTTTTAAATCTTTATCTTTTTGTGACATGGTATGTGTCTCCGGTTTAGCGTTACGTTCTGCACTTGCTTGTTTGATAACTGCACGGGGCAAGCTATCCATCAGGCTAACAATGTATGAAGTAAAATCATTCGTTGCATTTTGAACAAGTGTTTTTCTTTCGTCAAGGGGAAGTCCACTATAAATTATAATATTTTCCAAAATACTCTGTAGAATATAAATAGCATCCCACGACTTATCAGTGAATTCGGGATCAGCTAAAGCTGTTGCAAAATTAAGATGCCCCCAGCCCCAATTCCCGTATGCCTGCTCAATAACCGAGCGATACACCATTGCAGGAACATCCGTCTTTTCTGTACGCGAAACTAAACCAGTAACGCCTTCAGCAATACGTACTTTCCGTACTTCGTTATCTTCAGGAACCTCATGTCTGGTGACGATTGCCCCGCCTTCCAACATTTCAATACCATCAGTTTTGTAATTTACGCCACGACTATCAAGCCACCCCTGTACCTCTTCCATAGTCTCGAAGCCATCCATCTCCAGACCAACAAGAGTAACCCCAGTTATGGCGGGCGCATCTCTGGCGACAAAAGATGCCGCATCTACATTAGCTGTGTAGCCCCCACCTAAATCTATGGGAGCTATATCTTGTATATCGTCAGATTCCTTTCGTTTAAGAAAGTAGTTCCCTTCTTCATCAGTACGTAGCTCGTAATCCTCAGACATACCAAACTGAATCATCAGGTCGGCGGCCTCCCCTTCAGTAACCCCAAAAGGAAGATCTATAGATAAAAGTGAATTATCACTTCTCTTTTTCCTACGTTTACGCGTGGGAATTATGTCTTTTCCGCCATTAGCACTTCTCAAAACTTTAAATCCTGTCCTATTTGCCGGTAATCCTACAACAGAAAGGAACTCTGGTTCAACTAATTTCATTAACTGTGCTTTCTGCCTCTCTACCTTCTTTGTCTTCTTTGCCATTACTTATCTCCCTCACTAATCACGAAATTATATCTATGTGAATGTTCAAAAGCCGAATCAGTTACTGTGTGTATACTAATTGTATGGCTGTGCCCATTAGACATAGAGGTACCACCAAACATAACATTACCTTCATCATCAAGCCAGATAAAAAAATTATGTACATGGCCGTCATAAGGGTCTGGTTCTGTTACACCGTATCTGGAATTGTCTGAGTTTACCTGCACATCTATATTAAAAGTGTTTACCAGGGCCTCGTAAGAGTACCCATTTAATTCACCACTTAAAATTTTCTGCCAAACATCATCAGCTTCGACATACATACCCACGACCCAAGATCCCTCTATGAAGGTGGGGTCGCCTTCCCGTGCTATGAATGATTCTATAACGTATAAATCCTGTCTGTCCACTTTATCATGATCAATATCCTTAAGAAAACCATTAATCATGAAATGATATGCAAAATCTTTTATAGACTCTTCTGTATGAAAATCGCCATAAGTGTTAGTTGTATTTGGTATCAAAACCTCAGCAAACACTATCCTATGAAAGCCTTCACTATCTATAACCATCTCTTTCATAAACGTACCATGCCTCTAAAACTTACAGATAGGCTATGTAGAGAGGATAGACTAATAATAAGAAAATCAACAGTTATATCCTGTTTGACTATAAAGTTATGTATATGTTGCATTATTCCTGGCCGTGCTCTACTGCTTGTGAAACGGCCCCCGTTTCCCCGACTTTTTCTACTTTTTTTACAGTGCCGTCTTTAATACCTGATAGTGCAGCCGCTTCACCTTCCCCGGTTTGCTGAGTACTACCCATGGTTTTTATAGACAATGAAATAGGTACATCCATCCACTCTTCATAATACTCCTCCCCTTTCTCTGGGTAGAGCGGCAGCGATAATTGCATTGTCTCATTAATCATCATGATTGCAGATCTTGGGGTTACACCCCCCATTACATTAACAGCAGTCAACGTCTTAACTACCTGATCGGGGTTAGTTACACTGGGGCCACGGCTTTCCAATTTCACCGTTTTCAGATTTAGCCCACTTGGGTGATTAATAAAATTTTTATTAGCAAATTCATCATGAATCTTACGCTCAGGCAGGAATACTTGGGTCTCTGCCACATACATACTAGTCTGGGCTGTACTGAAGTTTACATCCTGCGACATCCCGATAACTACCGGCGGTAGTCTAAAAGAAGATCGTACTTTATTTATATTTGAGTCATCATACTCTTTAAACAAACCGTCACTCGGCCTTTCAGATGTCAATTTGTCTACCTGTATTCTTGCTATGCCCTTATCATCCAATCCTGTAGTTTCAGGTATGGCTTCTATTAGTAGAATTTGGTTTTGCCTGTCCTTACCGACCCCTTTTGCTTTTAATAGCCTATTAAGATCTTCAAATGACTGCTTGGTTAGTCGCCCACCGGCCACAGATAAAATCATGGGGGGTACAGTATTATCCTCGAAATACCTAAGATTCACCTCCTCCGATTCACGGCTACCTAATATGGAGGGGAGCTGGGATACCCACCTAGGGAGCCCATAAGAATCATCCGAGTATTGTCTATGATGTAACAATTCTGTAGCCATATCTTCTTTTTTTATTATATATGCAATACTACCTTTGCCATCTGCTTTAGTAGCATATTTGCCAGTACGGTAATCCATATCACGTGGATCACCGAACTCTTTAAAATAGGTTTTAGTTGATCCGGTTATTTGTATAAACTTTCTAAATTTTTTACGTTCAGTTATCCTACTACGCCCACCACCCCGAAGTATCTCAGTAGTTATTGTAACGCTTTTGCCTGATTTGCGTAGTAGGCGTATGTTAAATGCACTGGCATGTTTTATTAAAGTGGGCTTTCTTCTAGCATTGCGTATTACTTCATAAAAACCAAAGCCATATCGTTCATAATCTTTTACCACCTTAGCCTGTACGGTCATAAAAGATTCATTTACATTAGCTGCTGTTATAAATGACTGTAATATTTTTTTCTCTTCTTCGTCTACCTCTACGCCCTCTTCTATCGGGATTACCCTCGAACCGAAGCGCACAACATTGGTTATCATCGCTTCTATACACTGGGGTACTATATTTGACTGGTCAACAAACCCTGATAAAGAAGGGATGTAGTAGGGTGTGGCTAATATTATATCAGCTACATCTGCCCCGAAATTATCTGTATCCTCAGACTGTCTGGATATGTCATTTCTCTTCTCCCTACTTGCCATCCTTCGTATTCTAATACCATCATTCTTACTGCGGCGTGTACGGTTCATATTCTGCCCTCATAAATATAACCCTTAGCCTTCAATATGTCATTAAGGCACTCGTTTGAGTCATTGGGGCCTAAGTATAGAGACACCTTCCATCCGCCCGCACCTATGGTATGCACTTTAATAAAACAGCGTTTATGTATTGTTAATGTTTGTACGTGTTTTCTAACCTGGCCTGCTTCTGTGTTTGCTGTGGTCTTATATGCGTCTGGGGTATCTACCCCATGTAGCCTAGCACGTACTCTTTTATGCAGCCCATCTATCCCCAAGTCTACCATTAGTACTAAATCATCACCAGAATGAACCTCAACCACATCAACGTGATACTGTTTAGTACATAGCTTGCTCATGTAATGTATTACTCGCCAGTAGAATATAGATGCATTTCTGCATTATAGGCAAAATAATCAGGATACTACAAGGAATAAAAACTTATTGAGGAAATAAGCCGTTAGTTATCTGCAAATTTTATTCTCTTAACCCACTCAGGCAAGTGGTCTGATTTCCAGAGCTTTACAGATTTTGATTTGTTACTGTAGCAACACCATACATCATAATAGTTGTGCATTTTTACAATTTTTAAATAAGACAAATCCTCGCGGCCTATGCCATAAGGCATTTTCCTGCCAACAATACTTACTACTGTCTTATCGAATCTTATATGGCAATACCCTATACCATTATCGTATATTAGTACCACACCACTTAGGGGCATCCCTTCCTGTGGGTTTCTGGCAGGCCATATACTTAATTTCTTTTCCTTAGTCCACGCATATTTTGCAGCCGATTTCAAAATTGCTATCTCTTAGTAAATATAGCTTCTGTTGCATCTGGTATTGCTACTTCGCCCAAGCCCTCTGTACCAATATAGGTATCATCATCTATAGCTAGATCCAAAACCGGCTCTATGTCTGTATAATCGTACATGTTGGTATCAAATGTATCTATATACCGTAGTAGGTCTGCTATTTCGCTGTTTCCATCTACTGCATTTATAGAGTCTACTATATGCAGTTCTCTGATATTACCTACAGATTTAAACAGATTCTCAACTAACTCATTAACTTCTTCGTTTTCCCCGTCTGTGCTACTACTATAATTAGCTAAAGAAGTCATGATATCTAGAAGAATAATCCGTAATATCTGAGAATTGGCCTCTAAATCAAGTATTCTACTATGTAGGGGGCTTATCTCTGCCTTTATCATAGCAGAAACACCTTCTTGCGTTAAAAGTACAGGATCGCCCTTCTTTTCCCTGGATACTCTAACAATACGGTCTTTACCCATGCCTTTTCCTTCTATGTCCTCTTTTTGTCGATTTTTCATCATTTCCTGCAATGAAATACCATTCTTTCTGTAGATAGGGCATACCCGGATGATCACAGGGCATAAATATACTTTTTAGCATATTTTCGTCATATTTACCCCTTTTCCACCTAAAAGACCAACATCCAGAGATAGTTACTGATTTTTCAGCTAAAACACCATTATCTACTAGTGTTTTTTCTATACTGCCCCTAAGCCGGTCTGTATCTATAAATCCTAGATGAAAATACTGATATTTCTTATCAAAATCCATGCCGTTGCCAAGTCTCTTATTGACAACCACTGAAGCCTTCTTTCGTCTTTGTCTTCCCATCTAAAGTACATCCACGAGTATACCATTTTCCGGTTCTATGGTTAGGGTATCACTGTATTTCAATAAACCTACTGTACTCTGTGGTAGCTGAAGAGACACCCATATATCTGAATTACTCTCATTAAACCCTACTAAGTCCCTAGGTACATTAACGAGTATCTTTAATACTGTATAGGAGTGTGGAACATCTATAAATATCCTGCCTACCTTAATACATTTAGCGGCATAATCAATTTCATAGGGAATACCGTATATTATCTTTCCTTCTTTTTGTGTCTTGTCCCACATTACATGTATATGCATTAATAGGTTATTATCTTTTAGAGGCCGGGTACTATCATCTATATAGTCCACATCTTTTTCAGGTTTTTTACCTTCAGCTACTACAAGTAATGAAGTTCTATTAATTATTATATTACTCATCCTTTTTCCCTGCCATAAATATATAATTAATAAAAACCACCATCTTCCCTCCTTATAAAAGATTGCCTATTTTTCTTTTTACCCCTATCCTTATCTTCCCTTTTTACTTTTGCATTTACTGTGTTAGTAGTAAGCTGCCTGAGTCTAGTTAATTCCTTATTAAGCACTACTACTCTTTTTTGTAAAATATTGCTTCTTTCACTTATAGTAGACAAAGTGTTCTGCAATGAATCAAACTTTTCTATGCAGAGCTTTGCATTGTCTTCTATGACTTTTTGATTAAATTCTGCTTTTTCCTTTTCCTCTAAATATTTACCACTTAATTTTAGCAAGGCATTCTCTAATTCAATTACCCTATCACTGTCCCTTTCTTTAACAAAATTATACCCCTCTATGTAGCCTTTCTCATACCCTTTCTCGCCCGCATCTTCTATTGCCTGGCGCACCCCGTCTTTATCCCCCTGATTTAGTCGTACACGTATATTCATAGCTGTAATAGCATTACTTCTTTCAGTTTACTGTTGTGTAGTTCTATTGCATCATCGCCCGCACCAATATAACAGGATAGTTCTACACGTGTAGTGTACCCGCCATGAAAAGGAACCCCAAGACCAATAGTAATGGGTTCTACCGTCTCTATACTAACTCCATCTATATTAAATACTTTTCCATTGAATGATGGTGCATACTTTTTAGTATACGGGTTGTTACCCTTACTACCAAAAGCTAATAGTACTTTTATTTCGTCTTCTGCTTTATTGAGCAAGAGTTTTACCTCTGCAAGTTTCCTATTACTTTCTTCTAATCTACCTTGCATATCTACTATCATAGATATTTCAGGGTCTTTATCCCTAGCACTTTTTTTGTGTATTCTTACATTATGCAAAATACTTTCCCCTATTACCCTAATATACCGCTGCCATAAACCCTTTACGCAATCTCATTATTCTTTTTTCAATAGTATGTATGGTCGAATCACACCTACTTACAATATCTTGACGGCCTGTAAGCAGCATGTGACTCCTGTGTTCTTTTAAATAGCCTATGTATGCCTCCCAGTATTCTATGCGGCCAGATGTTGTTATGGCTGTCCTACTGGCTAGTTTATGCAGCCTGTTATCTAGAATACCTTGCATAAAGCTTATTTTTCTATGTGCTGGCTGTTTTACTATAACTGAATGCATAATTACATACCTTTAAACTGTGGGTTTTTCCTTAATACCGCTATCTCTGCTTCTGCAATACTTATTGTTATTTCTTTATCGGCTAGTCTAATAGCCTCTTCCAGAGGCCTCCCCTCTAATCTATTTTTAATTATATGTAATACAGATACTAAACCAATATAATCACCTATTTCCATTACTTCCTGTAAGGATACGCCCCGCTTTCCTAGCACCTCTCTAAGTAATGAAGTATATTCTAGTAATACTCTCGACAGGTCTAGATCGCTACATAGCATTTCTCTGCGTATCATTATTACTCATCTCCTAAACTATTTGTAAAGCCGCATTATACCTCTAGCCGGGGGGCACATCAACTATGATTTGTATATAGTTAGCTATTAAATAGCTTCTACCATAATAACAATTATCCACAGCAATGCATTAATTGTAATCAATGTCATTTTAATACCTCATAAAGTTCTTGAGTCCAGTCTTTAGGCGGGGCAATATGGTATAAAAATATTTCTTTTCCTTTTTCTGTACGCCAAAGTGACATCGAATAATATTTCTTTGGTTCATGTGAATAGCCATAAACCCAGCCGTCGTTATCTGTAGCCATAAATTTAACCCAATTTGGAAATTTAATCTCTACTTGCATTGTTCTCATCGTTTTTCCCCACCATATAGTTGTTAGCCACAACCGGCCCATACCAGTTGTGGCACACAATTATTTCTCTACTTCTTTAACACTAATTTCACGCCCATCGTAGACAGTACGATCTGCGCTACCACCATCCTGCAGGGTTAGTTCTTCGACTGACTTTCCATTATCAGTAACAGAAATTTTCACTTCTTTCGTATTCGCGCAGTGCGCTGTAATAACAACATTTGTAGTCATGGTTAGATGCCCTTTTAAATTGCAGTGGATAATAAATTATCATACCAGACAGCACCCACTACACTATACTTGCTGGTAAATTCAATCAATTTGGGAATTAAATTTCAAATGACCCTCGGAAACTAGGAGGAGAATCTATGTTGCGGATAAGGCAGTGATCTTTCATGTTTCTAATTCGCCTTACTAATTCTTCAAACTCACCGTCTCCTAAATCATAGAACCTAACATACGCCCTCCTCTTGTACACCCCAGTTAGAATGATTGTATTGTTCCCTCGAATTCCTACATCAGCATCAACTCGTGTGTATTCTTTAAGTTCTGCTACTTTTGATGCAACAAAGCTCCTATGCTCATTAATCATTGCACGGAGTTGGTTTACTGAAATCCATAATTGAGCATTTTCTTCTTCAAGTGCTGTTATGCCTAGTTTATTTTTAATCCATTCCATCATATCTGCCACCATTTTCGTTCAATATCCTCCTCTACCACATTACAGAGAAGGCGTATATGTTCTTTTGGTATCCTGACCGTTGGGTTTCCATGCTCACTATACAGTTTAAGATATCTGCGTATTTCCGCGGTTAATAGCCTAGCTTTGGTTTTGTTCATTAACCCCCCTCTACTCTCAATAAGATTATCAAGATAATATGTTTCGAGGCCGCCGCCCAAATAACCCATAGCTCTCTTTATTAATTGAAATGCTTCTTTCACCTACCATAGCTCTTTAAAAACTCAACCACATTTTTAGTATTACGAATCCACCGTGTCATCTGGTCTATGTCAGCCGATGGGTTCCCCTTAAGTATGGACACATACACTTCATCCTCCCCTAATGTAATAATTTTATTAAGTAGGGTAGCCATCTGCATACAATCATTTCCTTTTATCTTGTTATGCACTATTACTGATATACGGCATCTATCCGCCCTGGCTGACATTGCTTCTACCATTCCATATAACTCAGAAAATGTGGGGGTAGTCTGCGCTCTAGCATAAGCGGATAATACTAGTAAAATAAATAGACCCTTTGCTATATTTTTTATCTTCATTTCTAATCTCCATGTTGTTCATGTACGTCCCTCATGTCTTTAGCCTTTGTAACTGCTACTACGGCATCTTTCATAAGTTCTGTGCTGATATAAACACTATACTTCCCCCGTGGAAAGTTATAGCCCCTCTCATTGTTTATAATAGTTTCCAGTATATCTGTCATCCTGGCCAGCAGCCTGTCTCGCGCCCATCTTTCATCAGCACATGGTGGGTGACTGTTGCCGCCTATCGTCCTTTCCAGCGCCAGTAGCCTGTTCTCTAGCTGTGTGATGGTATCGCTACATTCTTTTTGTGCAGAAAGTAGCCCAGCATTAGCCCAGACCCTTTCCAGGAAATCGCGCTCTACCCTTATTTCTCTATGATAGTCGCACTCTCTAATCCATTGGCCGCCGTCCTCATCAGGCGGTATACAATCACAACTTGGCATCCCCATAATTATTCTCCTATATTTTGTTTTAGATTATTTATAGCTAATTCAAGCCTGTTCATTAATGGTATTGTGCCACACGTTTCATCAACAATATCTGATGATAGAAATGGTGTTGCAGCTTCGATTAGCTCATTAACTAGATCAACATATCTGTTATGAGATTCCTGAGCTTTTAGCAATCCAGCATGACTGCAAAGTTTTTTTAGCCCAGTCTGCTCTGCATCTAAAATCGCATTTGCAAACTGTATGCAAAATTTATCTGCTGCTGGATGATTAAGATGGTGTGCATCATTCAATTTTGCTATTTCAAGTATTTTTTCTGTATTCATCTTTTCCAATACTCCAATCACATTATCTATCAGTAGGGTAGCGTCGTTTAGCTCTATCAACCCGTCTCCCTTATCTATTTCTTCCTTGCGGTCTGCATATAGGACATAATCCCCCTCTACACACTCATCCATTGGGGGGGCCCAGAAGCTATTAGACCTGTATCGTTTTATATACCCATCGCCCATCACTTACCTCCTTTGTAGCTAATTTACCCCCATATAATCCACAAAGTAACAATGGCCGCAATTGCTATTACCACTAAAGCGACTATTGCAAAATTTTTCTCACTCTGAGAAAGTGTTTCTGCCACTCTTTTTACTGGTTCCTTATTCATTTTAATCCCCTTTTATATAGTTATCAGGCTTTTCCCGAAGCTACATCGGAAACAAAGCGGTGGCATTCATCATGCACCCCCTCCAATATGGCTATCGCCGCATTTACACTAACCTTTTCATTACTTATAACATCTTCAATATGCATCATTGCTGTAACACCTGCGTAAAATGCCAATCGCATTTCATTAATTTGTATATCTGCCGCATCTTTAGGCACCACCTGTGCTAAAAACGTACTCCATTGTTCCTGTATTGTATTCATTTAAATTATTACTCCTCTGCAATTCCTTCAAATTCAATACACATGTAACGTAATCTTTTTGCATCTTCTCTGGTCAATATCCAACAATCCCAATGCCCATATTTGCTCTTATAATTAAAGATATATTTAATGCCAACCCATACCCTTTTCCATAAAGGCCGCCACTGGTTTAAATAGACCTCTGTATGTAATTCCCCGTCTTCCTTATCCAGCACAAACCGTAACGTATGTTCAGAACTACCACACCGGCACTCAAAATAATGTGTTCCATCTAGCATCTATTTCACCTTTCCCTTTCTTTATATTTGACTATTAAAGCTAGTGCATTTAGGTACTCGCCTTTAACACTAAGCGATTCTTTGTTGTAGTACGAGGAGGCCCCCATTACATTTGTTATGTAGGACAGGCTATATACTAGTTCGTTAATACTACCACGATGTTTTTTTACTTTTTCATTAAGTCTACCTTTATCCCTTACTAATTCCCTGTAATCATCGCATAATAGCCCATAGTCTGTTTTCATATTCTGTATTGTCCTAAGTAACCGGGTAATACGCTTCTCTTTATCTCTTATTTCAATAAGTGCCTTATCGTATTCAAGCATGATATTTAATTCCTCTTAGTTGTTTCATACCAATCTCCTGCTAAAAGTGGCGGGTTAGGGTAGAATCGAACTACCTTTTTAATCCAAATCGGTTCATATATCACCAGTGCTATAGTAGCTTTATACTTGCCTACTAACCCGTGTGTATTTTCCTCGTATCTTAGCTGCCAACAATCTCGTGGGTTCTCTCCCATACAAACTCATCAAGTGGGAAGTGCTTTTCGCATTTAATACAAAATGTTCCACCATAAAATTTAGGATCTCGCGCATATGTTTCCGCAATCGAACGAGCCATTTTTGTGACGGCTCCACATTTATTATGAACATAATAAAGTCTTAATGGCCGTACATATCCCTTTGCTCGTTCTTCTGGGCATAGCACAACATAACCTTTTTGTTGGCCTGTTTTTGAATCAATGTCCCTATGGTCATCTGTCACAGGGCCGCCGTCTGCTAAACAAATTTTTTCTTTATCGCTCATTTTTTAATTTCCCTTTGTTTTCTCTGCACTCTTTCTGCGCTTTTTCAATAAATGGCTGTAATTTTGCAACAAAATCATACTCAACCATTAAATTAACAGTGTTCTCGGTTAGACCGGGGGCTTGTTTATAAACATAGCCAGCATCATCCAGTATCCGTTTGAATATAGGGAGCTTCCAATCATCTATCATTACTCCTACTTTTTTACTCATGACCACCCCAAAACGGATAGGGTGGTGTGCTTTATATTTCGCTTTTTCATATCAGTATTTCCTCAACAATAATAAACTCAACTCCATGACATTTTAAACATTTCCGCTCCTGTATAAGCGGGGCATCTTTAGGGATATGGTGCATGGTATTCGTCGAACTCCAGCGTTTGTGGGGTACTCCTACATTTTCCCATTCATGTGGGCAATCCCAAAGAGGCTGTGGCGTATAACTAATCGTCATTTTTGACCCCAAGTGTATAAGTAATTTTCGCGTATGCGCGTTCACTTGAATCAGGTACTATCGCTCTGAGATGTTCTTCTTGCCTAACAAACTCTATAAACCTGTTAATATCAAGAAATTCTGACCGCCTATTATCGTTTCTTACGCTTACCCAGTATAGTATTCCAGCGTACCCGTACCTCCAAAAAAGTTCTGCTACTTCTGGTAGGCACTCATCTGGTACGTACTCACCATCCGCAAATGCCCAGGCCCACGTATCATTCATATTGAGCGTTTGCTCTGCCTTTGGGTCTTCTTCATCTAGGTAGTAAAACGCTAAAGTTAAAAGCTCTTCTGCTTCTTTCTGTTTAAACATTGCCATCTCTAATTACCCCCAATATTCCCCTGAGTTCTCGGATTGTCTCATTCTGCAACTAGTCATCTTTGACCCTATAGGCATATTCACCATTTTCTGCCCTCATTAGGCCCATGCTTATATCATACCCATCAAGGTTCTTCGGTGGCTTTTCCATACCAATATCCATCCATGTGTTAAGTAAATAGGCTGCAGAATCAATTCGCATTTGTAAGTACGCCCCATCAGGTAGGTTTTCATCGACCATTTCAAACGAGCCAAGAAAAAAATCTCTATTCCTGTCCAGCCACTTCAAGTTTTGTTTATTCATTTTTCAATTTCCTCCACGAATTTAACTTGTCCTAGGCAACTGGACATAGCTGCTTGTACTGCGTCATCAAGTGTATTGTAGCTCTCACAAGCAAGATAGTTAGGGTACTTGTTTCTCCAGCATACCTCAGGTTCACATTTCACTCCCTCATCATCCATACCATCGTCAAATGATATTAAGTGAGATAAATCCTTAATCTTTGTTACTGGGGCTATTTCATCCCAGCCATTTAGCATCCCAGAAATATCTTCCGTAATAAACTTCCCTTCAAACATACCGCGATAGATACACCCAAAATCTTTAAACGGTGAGCCCGCTATTTTAACCAGTACTGGCTCCCCTACATCAGCAGCCCATTCTTCTACTTCCTCGATGAGGCGGTATCTAAAATTAGCGTTTACATTTTTAGATGTTTTCCGCCTCCACTTTGGCTTTGTTGGCGTCGGGTATGTATCCGCCCATTCAACATACTTGCCATCTTCAAGCGCCTGTGCCGTCTCGACAAAGGTTAAATCTGTATATTTTTTCATGTTATTGCCCCTTCTTGTGTCCCATCATTTAAATTTATCAAGCAATAGATGGTAACCGCCGTCCTTGGCAGTAAATTAAATTATCAATCCTTGTTTTTAATGGCATCCAAGGTCAATGCTGTGTTCGCCAAATTCAGCGCGGATTGGCTCAACTGCATAACCTCGTGCGCTTTAAAAGACTTATCAGGATTGTCAATAAGATCGTTTATCTTCTTTATAGTTTCTTCTATATTCATCTGGTTCTACCTCAGTTAAATGCCACGTTTTTGCTTGTCGTGACTAACAAGTAAATCAAATCTACCTTATGGGATGTGTACTTTTCCTGTCATTGCCCCTTATTTTATGGCTGCTCAACAGCACTATTAATCAAGTCTATTCGTATGGCTATTTTATCACCTGTGGATCTTTCATTATAATCAAGCATTGCATTTACTTTTCCATCAACAATAATGCCGCTCGCCCACACATCACAATGATTATCTACACGCATAACAAAGACGCCCTTACGGGGGTGGTCAATCAAATATGTTTTACCGTTTTCTAGTTTCATGTTATTCCCCTTTTCAATAGATCTTTTGCCCCTGCTGCATAACCGGCTTTATATCTTTCTTTACAAGTGCATTCATACTCCCCATCAAGGAAGTCCTGAAATTTAGCTGCAATTTCTCTAATGGTAGAATTATTGCTAAACCCCATTTCATGCAGTAGCTCTTCCTGTGTCATTGCAGAAATTGGAAGTATCATGTTATTTTCTTCCCTATGTATGTTATATTCTTCGGATTAGTGCACACTAACTAAATAACTCATCGGGCCAATCAATGCTCAGGAAATGAGTTATGTGTGGTATCCACGTCTTCATTGACACGTGGTCATACCCAAAAACGTCAACCCAATCACCGTTCAGCAAGGTTCCTAAATACAGCAGCTTTCTTCCAGTAGCAGAGGATTCAACTAATACAAAATAAGTCCCACCTCCCGCCGGTGTTTTACTCACTGGTAATAGGTTGCCAATAATTTCATCACTATTCATCTTGTGTCCCTCTCTATCAGTACCCCTATGGCGGGTTTCTTGAAATGGCCAACAGGAAATACATCTAGCCTGGTACGACAAAATCCGCACCAGCAAAAACCGACTGCCCCTGACTCCAGTGGCTCTTTAAGTTCATACGTCTCAAGAAACAAATGGCCACAACTGCATTGTGCTGGGTAAATTACATTCATATTAGTTCCCCCTGCTATAGCCAACTCTTTTTGAGTTATACCAAGCGCACCCCATCTTCTGAATACCCATGAACCCAGAGCCTTTCGTTTAAATAATCGCCTTTTCCACTTTCAAGTGTCAATGAATATAATGGCGTCCCGTCACAATCACGAGTATGCTTTGCTGTGAACAGTCTCACACCATTACTAAGTTCAACCAGTACCCCAAGCCCGTATTTGTGCGGTGTGGCGTTATTCACCTGCCTATATGTACGACCTTGTTGGTCGTTAGGGTCTTTTAAATCCGCAACATTTATCATTTCAATCATATCAATCTCCTTTAACCTTAACCATTACATTTACAGAAGCACCCCGTGGCCTTAATTCAACGGCTATTAGTGTTTTGCTTTCATGGGGGGCTACCCCATTTATACTTAGCACTATGTTACCGCTTCATTGCACCACGGGACGGGCCGGAGGCGGGAGTCGAACCCGCTCATTCCAAAACCAGCCCACTCTCGTCAGAGCTGCGTCTATCTTCCGCCAGTGCTTCTGTAAATATAATCTTCATATGTCATACCAATCTCCTGTGGTGGTTACTTGCTTACGATTCAATATCAAAGCACGTTAAGATAATTCCTTTACTGCTTTCTGTCATTGCCTCTAATCCTTTAATAATTGACCCCCACTTGCCATTATTAATTTCTCTAACAACTTCAACATGCACTGGTAAATCGTCATTTTTTTCAGCTAAATATTGCTTTAGTTCTTTAACTGTAAATCCGTCATTTTCTTTATTCATCATAGTTGGGCACATGTTTTAATCCTGTAGTGGTTATTTGCCAGCCCTGTATGGTTTAACCGTATCAACCAGACCATCATATTCATCTGGCAGCAATGTATTTTCATACCCATGTATTTGCGTCTGGTCAATGAAGCCGATAGCAGTGGTGATTACCTTATCTTTAGCGGCCATTTCAGCATCTACCTCAGATTTCTGGTAAAACAATCTGCTCTCTTCTGTTAATCCAGCCCCGCCGAAATATCTTGTTTTCATTTCATAACCTCATTAGCCCGTTGTATAATTTCTTTTGTCGCGCCAAGGATTGTGTAATCAGCTATACCAATAAGTGCGTTTACATACTCCTGTAATTCCTGTGACATTTCTTTAACCGTGCCTCTTAGATCGCTTATCAGCCTATCACTGGCTGCTATTTCTTCTTTGTGGTCTTTGAATAGGACTACAGTTTCTGTTTTTGCGTGGTGATACTTACCATCGCAATCATACACAGTTGCACTATAGTGTTTAATCATTTCACCAGCTCCCTTGTTTCTGCACACCAATTATCTTCATTATAAGCCTGTGGCAGGCGGCCAGTTCTTTAATTGCTTTTTCGCCCTCTTTAATTCTGCTGGCGGCCCATTCAGGCTCTCGCAGTATCATTTGCTGTATGTTGCAATTATTTCCGCCAGAATCAACATATGTGTTGCTCATTTCTCCCCCCTAATAGAGTTTGTTATATTTTGGTTGCACACTGGATTTACACCAGTCGGCATTAATATGTTCGTTTCCATCTGGCCCGGATAGCTATCCTGCCTGTACTGGCCAGGTATCGCAATTCTGCGAATTTATATATTTTAGACCAGTTTCCCGTACCTGCTACCGCGTATAGCAGTTCGGTGCAACCAAAATATAAAATTTCTCATTTCTCCACTTCAATCGGCTCAATATCTACACCAGACCTTAACCCAATTGTAAAAAACCTTATCTTTAGTATCGAAAGATGCACATACCGCAGCCCCAAAAACTGCATTAATTATTATATAAAGTAGATATTCCATGATTTACTACCCCTATGAATTCTATACCTATAAAATTAGAAATTAAATTCTGGGTGTAGAGTGAATTAGTGCTTTTACTTTTTGTAATTGATTTCAATATATGTTTCATCTTTACGCCCCCCTTGAGTCCACTTGATTGATAACCCATTATATATCTTTGTGTCTTATGCTGTCAACTATGGTATTCTATATAGACGATTCATATTTTTTTCTACGTGTACACCATTTTTTTCTACTATCGTTATACCATCTGAATATAGTACGTGATGATACCTTACAAGCTTCTGCTGCATCATCTGTTGTATTATATTCTATCCCATGTATTACCCATATAAATGACGTTGATCTATTGTTAGCTTGTTCTACACTTGTAGACCATTTACAATTATTTAAATTATAGTTACCATTATTATTTTTCCTATCTAAAGTTTTGCCCTCTGGTTTTTCCCCCATGTCTTCTAAAAAATTTTCAAATTTTTCCCATCTTTTACATACTCGTATTCCTCTAGCCCCATAATATTTATTATTAATATTTTTAGTTCTAGTTATCATACTGCTCCATATATTGTATGTACTTGTTCCTGTCATGCGATGTGTTGTACCCATTACTCCCCCCCCTTCGTTTTTATTACTATAATATACCAGTTTATTTATGTCAACTATGGTATTATATGTAGATGAATTGAAAGTGGCTATGGCGCGGAGAGTTACTACAGAAAAAATTACAGATTTTTTATGTATGGCTACGCTCAATTTATTGTAATATTATAATATACTTATATGCCAGCATGTAAGCTGATCTAAACAATTAATTGCAGCACCCCTAATGCTACTATTAATAAAAATAGATCGTTGATTTTCACTTATTGGCATGCACCTTGCATTATGAAATTATATGCCAACTTAATAATTAACAATAAAAAAAATGAGCCACCAATTACGGCGGCCCACATTAAATACTAATTATTACAGCCGTAGAATTTTGGCTGTAATAACCAGGATAATAATAATCAAGATTACTATATCCATTTAACTATGCACCCACCCAGTCGGATCAATACCACATAATATATTTTCCCACCATACAATGGCCGTATCATGTACGCCCACCATCGGGCTTATTGAGCGCCTGAATGCAAGATATGATATGCCCTGCCCCTTATATTCCCATAGATAGAATAGTGCCTTAGATTGTTGCTTATTCAGTTTCATGCGATGCGCTCCATAGACCATACAGGGCTATCGGCGGGCAGCTTATCCATAAAACATAATATATCATCATAATTATGAATGTATGTATTACCGCCCATAATATCTCGCAAATATTTATGACGCGAATCGTCCGCGTTTGTTGTATAAACTTGCTGTATATTATTATCATCAAGATAAAATGTACTTACATTAGTTTGCTTTTTCATTTTTGTTACCCCTGCTTTAATAAAATAACTTACTATATTGTATATCCCTAGGTACGTGGTTTCTCCACCACAACAAAGCTCTCTTTAGTCAGAGTCTTATCCATAAACATTTTAGAATCCCCGTAGCGAGCGATCCATTTACTACCGCGTTCGATGCTCCATGTTATGCAGTGTACTGCCAGCGGGTTATCCTTCTCTATTACTTGATATTCCATTTTGTTACCTCACATATTTAATAAGTAGATAAACGGCGGTAACGACTATAATCGCTGAGTATAGAATTGATACAAAATCGTGTATTAACATTTTACCCGCCTTATTTAAGATAGCCGTTTTTTATACAATAGATAATTGTACAAATTGCGGCCCCCGTTATTATTAATGCAATAATCATTTTAGTTTCCCCTGTTTAAATTATTTACTAGCCATACAGTATTATACCCACATTTTGCAATTAATGTCAAACATAATTCTACAGATTAATTAGATATTTTGAAATCGCTTGCAAAATAGAATATTAGAATATTAGAATTTAATTACATTATTATATTATTATATTAGAACTTAATTACATTATTACATTAGAGTTTAATTACATTATAATATTAGAATTTAATTACATTATTATATTAGAATGTTAGAATAGTATTCAGTATACCCTGCGAGCAGTATTCGGTATGCCCTGCGAACATAACCGGGTGTCCCCCCATTTATAATTTTGGCGTAAAAAAAGCCCACGTATTAGGTGGGCTAAACAACCATGAGGCAAACTATAAAATTATATTAACCCATGCTCAGAAAACGTGTAAGTATCTTCTCCAATGATTATATGATCTATCACCCGCACGTCTATAAGTGCTAGCGCGTCCTTTAGTCTTATAGTCAGGGCCTTATCCGCTTCTGAAGGTGTACTGATACCGGCTGGATGATTATGCGCCAGTATAACGGCGGCGGCATTATGTTCCAGCGCCCGCTTAACTACCTCTCTAGGGTATACACTGGCCCCATCTATTGTACCGTGAAACATAACATCAAAAGATATTACACGGTGGCGGTTATCCATAAACAGCACCGCGAATACCTCGGATTCATTGTGCGCTATACATGCCCTTATATAATCCTGCGCATGTTCGGGTGATGTGAGGCCCACAGATTCACGGATAAAATATTCCTGTGCATTGTCTATTAATATAGTAGCCAATGCGGCGGCCTCATATGTTCCGTTGATTATAAACTTACCGTCTTTTGTTTTGGTTATCATTTTATTGCCTCGCACTAATCAGATGCAGGTTAACGCTATCTAGCACCTGTAAGGCTAGTTTATCGTACTTGTGGCCTAGTAGATCATCGGTAACTATAGGTGTACTAGAGGGGCATTGTGTTAATAATTGTGCCATTATTTCAAGCACATTTATTTTTGACTCAGTAGTCGCGTATTGCCAGTCAATACTTTTTTGCAGATTATCGTATGACTTAGCTGTTTGGTTGTTTGCGATACTCATTTTATTGCCTCGTTTATATATTTATATTTATATTTTGAAATTATACACTAACATATTTTGAAATTGATTACAAACATTTATTTAATGACAATATTTACCGCCCATATTCCGCCTGTATTCCCATATCTTTATTTTCTGCTTTCCGCATTCATTCGGCGGGACACAACCTAACTTCCCCTCATAATCTGTTCCTTTGTTTTTTAAAGTTTCTGTAAGTATTAATTTACCCTTGCGGTATATTTTATGTATACATTTACTCACGTAGTCCCCCTTGATTTTAATTAGCTAAGATGTAGTATTTATTTGTTCTATTATTAGACCATAATTTGTAATTAATTACAAGAAAACATTTTTATACGAACATAAATTTAATCTATATTAGAATTTAATTACATTATTATATTAGAATTTAATTACATTTTGCAAGCGATTTCAAAATATTATTATATTATAATATTACTATATTATTAACAGTGAGGCGGGATTCTGCGAATGGTATTAGGTATGCCCTGCGGGGGCGAGTAGGTATAGTAAGGTATGAGGCCCGGCCCCGCGAATACTTGAGGGGGGGGGTATATAACTACTTACCCCTTCCCTCTATTCTCCACACTGCTATAGATATGTAGGCGGCGTATAGCATACACAACTCAACTCTAAGAAGAGTCAATCTACTATAGAGAATTACTACTTTAAATATATTTTTTATACTAACCACCATGACTCCTTTTTTTTGGGGCGCATATATCCTTATGTATATTATACTACTATAGCAAGTCAAGTTTAAGTTAAATAAATATTATTTTATGTAATCAATGTCAAATAAAATTTACTATTAAATTATTATAGATAAATTCAATTTTGGTTGTCGACGGAAAATTTGCTACAAATAAGTAAATAAGTAAATAAGTAAATAGACAAAACAGGGTATATACTGCCACACGTAATTAATTACAAATAAGTAAATAGGTAAATACAAAAAGGGATATACTGTCACAGGTAGACAATTACAACTAATATAAAAGACTAGCTGTTTATATCTATCTCTCTATTACTCTCTATCTATATATTATGTTATGTGGCCCCCCAAACTTTAAACATACATTCTCTGTAGGAGAAGAACTAATATAGCGATGCAAGTAGACGCCCACCCAAAAGTTGCAGTAATGTTTTTATCCCTTATCCCTAGATATACGTTGATTATAGATACAGCAAACCACACATAAAGAACAATATTCGCTATTACTTTAGTGTCATAATAAGTCATTTCATTTTCCCCTGTTTAGATATAGCAAAATAGTGAGTAGTTTTCCATCATGCTCAGGATGTCGAATGCTTGTTTCATGTACGCTCCTAAGGGAGAGAATCCGATAGTACTGGTCGGCTGCCATCCTTTTTATCACATAGCCTGATCCCGTGATCCGTTTGTTATCCTACGCTATAATAAGCAAGGGACTAAAATACCCGTGAGGGCTATAGCTGCATTTCACTAATAAGATTCACCGCCAGGGTGCGCGTCATGTTTTCCCGCACTCTATTTAATGTTTACTCCTATTTAATACCAAATAACCAGACTCAAGTATAACCCTGTCTATATTAGTAGCCATAATTGCCGCAAGCTCTAAAAAGTCATAAGTAGGATAATCCATGTAATGCCCCCTATAGTTTAATTATACACAGTATATATTTATATGTTTACTTTCCATTGAATACCCGTGCCCGATTGACCCGCCGCCTTTAGATAATCTATGCCCTGTTTTGTCTGATATGATTTTACAGGCCTCGGCATAGTTCCCCTTAGTTGATGCTGCGTTTATTTTATCGTTATGCCCTATATATAAGGGTTTATTATGACCTAGTAACTGGTATACCATCACTGTTCGATTAAACCCTCTAGCACCCCTCTCTGATCCCATATAGATAAATGTTTTCATGATATGCCCCTATCAGTATTTGCGCCTAGATAACTGCACTATCTAGTTGTTAATAACTCAATCCTAGGTTATCAAGGCGCGATTCATATCTGTGTAAGATTAAACCAGCCTCTATTAATACGCTGGTATCATAATCAATCAATACTTGATGCCAGTAGTCACCTGTACCAATACTGGCGCTCGGTTTATAGCCCCATGATGCAGGGGTATATTCACCGCGATCATTTAATTGATCGCAGATTGAAAAATGCAGGTTCATACTTGATCCCCATGGATCTGCAATATCCCGCACAAGCTTATATTCTGCCAGCAGTTCTTTATAGGTATACATAATAATTACCTCAGTTTGGGGGTATCAGGCCGCTGGTGTATCATCTTTGTTTCCCTTTATTTAAATCGTAGTGCTTAGCGTTTCTTTGTATATCCGACCAGCCGTCGAGCATGTTCAGAAGACCGTGTAGAGCATCAAAGTTAGATTTTCCAACGCGCAATATATCAAGCCCATGAACATGCCTGGCTAGAATTAAGCGTTGTTTTTCTAACAGTTCAAAGTCTACACCTTGAATTACTAAAGTCTTTTTAGTCATATTACCTTCCCCATATTAATAGCTTCTTGCAGTGCCTTCGCTATAGTTATTTCCAGAACATCTCTATCTAAAACTATTTGCCCCATGAACTCATGAGACGTAACATAGCGTATACTGGTTATTTCACCACTATAGTTAGTTGTGGTTAAAATGTCGGTTATCTGTTAGACATAACGGAGGTCTTTGATCTGCCTATTGCGATTAGTTAATCGTTGAAACTTTTGCCCTATTTTATATTTTGGTGTTTTCATGATATGCCCCTATCAGTTATGCCCCTGCTTATACCATGACGTTTCAGCCATCCGCATACGGTACTTTTTATACCTATTACAAATTCTCCTCCGATCTTTTTTAACTGGTTTTAAGCCGTACAAATTAACTCCCTCATATTTTAGTTGCCCGTATAACTCACGTATTGGCCACAATTTTTCATCGTGTAACATACAGACATGTCCGGCAGCATCGCGGCGCGGATTCATCTATCTGGTTTAGTAGCCAGTGTATATTTGTTTCCGGTAAAGTTTTCATTTTAATCAACTGCCTCCCATTCTATATTTTATTACTTAGGTGTCACTTTTAACTGATCTGGTTTTTGCGTGGTGTGCCCAGTAATAGTAATCTTATCAACCTCTTTTTCTGATAACACCTGCTTAACTTTACCCATAGGCACAGTAGCCGTATTAAAAAAATCCTTCTTCGATACCTTGCTAAAGAATTTTTTTATATCAACACTATTAGAGGCCCGTATTGGCGGCGTATATATTTCACCCACCCCCTTACTAGTCTCTACTAAACGTGCCCCGGCCTCTACCATTCTGGTTTCCAGCTTTTCCTCATTCTCTTTAATACGGGCCGCCAGCATTTTCTGGAGTTTCATATCTTCAGATATTTTATTGACTAACACCTTAAGGTCTTTCGTATCTGTGCTTGTCTGTTTACGTGCCCTGTTATTACTAGTTGTCTTTGCTACTGTACTTTTACGTGTACGTGTTCTTACTTGTGCCATGTTTCTGTCCTCTTTGTTTATGTATCTATTATATGAAATTAATTACAAAATATATAATTAAAATTATCTATAACCCTATTAATAAATACCTATCTAATTGAGCAAAAAGGGTACGATGTTGCACATTTTGCCCAGTTTCACAGTTTAATAGCATTATTGCTATTTTTACTTACCCCTCCTCATATGAGTCAAAAGGCATTCCTATGGCCTCAACTAATTCATCATCATCCAGATCTTTTAGCCTTTTTATGATAGCTTCTCTAAACATAATTGGTGTAATATCTTCGCCGCCTTTACTAATTGAGTGTGGTATGGCGAAGGCAATGTCATAAGCGTGGTTATATGTAATCATAATATTTTCCTAGCCCATCGAGGCAAATTTGAGTTTGTGTAATACCATAAATCGTATAGGCCGTTATGCGTTTCAATTCCAAAAACCCACCGATTATTTAATTTTTCTAAGTACAGCCGGGTATCCCTAGGCTCAACCTTACACACCTGATAAATCATGAGATAAAGTGCGGATGGCATGTAGATAGATATTTTACCTACATATTCAGTTGCATTATCTTTATACAAATACAGTTGCCTGCCTTTTTTTTCTTTGCCCTTTCCTCTAATAATTATTGGCCACTTTGGCGTATCGAAAATCATGCAATAAATATTACTGCGAAAGAAAACCCCACCTTAAGGATATAGTAGAGTATAGTTAACACTAATGATATAAACGGCGAGGCTATTATTACCACTGCTATAATAACAAACACCACCGCCATGCTTTCAGATTCATCATAGTTCATCAGTGCTTGCCCCATCTTTCATTTCGTCTACAGACATCACCCAGTCCCCGCCAAAATACTCCTGATATTCCGTAGCTAGATAGTCGGCATCTTCCTTACATGGCAGCCCCCAATCTATTACATGCACTTCATCCAGTCCAAGTTCCCTACCTATTACCCTCCAATACATAATTTTACCCCTATTTATAAAACAGTTTTAATGCGGTCTACCGTCTATATCAAATTCATACTCATTATTTTCTATAGTTTCTTCTACAGATTCGTTTGATGTGAGGTATTCATAATCGTTTTGCAGTCGTGTATAGATCCATCTCATTAATTTCCTTAGCTCTTCTGCAATACTCTTTTCAGTATCAGCAAAAGTATCGGAGTATCTAGTACACCCCAGATCAACATCAATATCTGTACAATATTCATGGTAATAGTATCCCCTGTGTTTAATGTTAGCGGTTAATCTATAAAAATAAGGCAGCTGTACTTCCCTCAATTTTTTTGCAATCGCCTGCAATATTTCATCTTTAGGGGCATATTCTTCTATGGCCTTAACTGATCCCTTCTTATACTGATAGCTACCCTCAAAGCAAGCACCATCCCCTTGATTCCAGAAACCAGTAAAGAGGATTTTATCTATCTCTATTCCCATCAGTGCGGCGGCTGTAGTAACGTCTTCATCTATGCCTTCGTGCCAAAGCTCATACCCTGTATTGATGTCTCGTAAATTATCTAATACAGTGGCCTTTACTTCGCCGGGCAATTCAGCATATTTATATAAATTAGTATGTGTTGTTTGTACTCTCATTTTGACATTTCCTCTATCTTGCTGCTGACTTTACTACTATGGGTTCACGGCTACTCTCTATTGTATCCGCATAATACCGGGCCTGTTCATAGGTGTGGAAAGTGCGGCCAACTATGCGCATCTTCCCGCCTTCGCTAAAATAAATAACATAATAACTATGAGGAAGTTTAGCCATAATCTACCCTCTTTCAGTCGCTTTTTCCCAAATAGTATTCAATATATCGCTTTGCTTCCTAGACAAACCGATACTTTTAAATAATTGATCATTAATTGAGTCTATAAAATTAGTCTCCCAATCAGATAACCTTGATTCCCTAGCCTCACAATCTTCTACCATTTGTTGCCATTCTTCTTGGTCTTTAAAATTAGGCATTAGTTTCTTCCGCGCTTACTATAAAACTACGATGGATAATAATTTCATCCCCCGGCCTTTTTGTAATATACCCACATAATGTTTTTGTCTTACCTTTTATAATTACACAGTAAACCGCCTCATCTTTCTGCGATTTTACCTCTACCGTGAAAGTGCCTTTACGTGAGTGTGTTATTAAATACCTTTTACCATTTTCTAACTGTATATCTGATTTGTTGCTTTTATTCATTCACCCTTCCCCCACCCATCAGATATATCGATCTCAGTAACCTCAACCCCTAAAAGACTAGCCCAATCGTCTGCGGTACGTTTAGGACACCTATATATCTCATTCGTATAATCTAGCCATTTTGTTTCCCCATTACAGCCTATTATCTTAGCCTGATAACTTATTTTAGGGGCAGTTCCGTGCCTTGGTATTCTAGAGTCTGGCCTGTACTTAACCAACACTACTTTTAATTTATTACTCGTTGTCATAATCAACCTCTAATGATTCATAAGGGTATCTATTATCGTCTATCCCACAATTGGGGCAAAATCCAACCTCGTCATGTTTCCCCTTAGACGCCCATTCATGCCCACATTCCGGGCATCTATAGTGATTAGCATACATAAAGTAAGGCTTAGGCATTATCATCTAACTCCCTTAGTACCATGTCTGCGTAAAGGTCTGTATCATCTACTGATACCGCCCAGCCACTTAACAAATTAAGCCCAAAGTACCTATGTATACGATAACTGTCTTCCTCTTCGTGCTTTAATACTACACGAACACAACTCTCTGTAGTTATCTTACATATTACTGTAAGCCCCTCCTCCCATTCTTTCCTAAGTTCTTCTAGTGTCATTTATCCACACCTCTTTATTAATTATGAAATACGCCCCTTCTAACCACAAAGCTACTTCAAAGAGGTTATCAAAATAAATTATAGGCTGGTGCTTGTCGCGTATTACAAAATTATCATTTACTACAGATCGACTAACTACCTCTACCTCCAAATTTAAAGCCTCCGCTAACTGCTCAATTCGTATCCATGTCTTTACTGTTTTTGCTGCACACGCCATTTATCTACTCTCTTTTATTAACTGTTATGTATATTATATTGTAATTAATTTCAATTTACCAATAGAAACTTTTTATGGGGCCATTTTATTTTCCTTTTAATAGCGCATTTAACTTAACTACACAAGCGGGTATATTACAACGAAAAACATAGTCATACGAATAGCGCCCTATGGGCGGCTGTAGCTTCAAACTGTCCCCGGTTCTTGACCGTATTTTACACCAGTAGTCAAAATCCCCATCTGATGATAAATAATATTTTTCATCAGATGTCATTATGTGTCCTTTTTTAGAAATAATGTCCTTTGTTGTATATTCCATTTTTACCCCCAATTTGCGGCTTTGTACCCTGGAGCTTCATCTAACAAATCTTCCATGATGGTTACCAGGATCTTATAAGCGTCGGTTTGGTAGTAGTCGTCAGTTTCGCAAGACTGATACTCTAAACAGCTAAGGTGCTTAGCTATCTGCCCCGTAGACACCGAGACACTACGCTTTACAAGTTCCTTGCACTGGTTAATATACATAAAATCCGCTTCGTCGGGCTCCCTCTCGTAACGTGCGCTAACTGACCTAATGTTTTCCTCGGCTAAAATTTCAGCTATTTTTTCAGGCTCAAATATGCCCCGCCCCGCTAAAATTCCATAGTTACAGCATTTGTGGGCCGCTGCATAACTTGCCAGTGCTGCGATAGTTTCGGCTTGTACTAAAAATGCACTCATAATTTTTACCTCACCTTAATAGTATTAATCTTTATACCAATAGCCATAAATACAACGCCAGGTTTAGATGTAAATCCGTCATTATATGCTTATTATTAAACCATAATTTGTAATTAATTACAAGAAAACATTTTTATACGAACATAAATTTAATTTATATTAGAATTTAATTACATTAGAATATTAGAATTTAATTATATTATTATATTTTGCAAGCGATTTCAAAATATTATTGTATTAGAATATTATGATATTAGAATACTCTAATATTACTAGTGATACGAAATCTCTGCGATGGCAAGTGGGTGTCGTAAATATGACTAGTGGTGAGAAATCTCTGCGACCAGAGATGGGTGTGAGGTACAGCTCTGCGACCAGAATCGGGTGTCGTACTAGTGGTGGAAAATCTCTGCGGTGGTGAATGGGTGTTTATTTTACTAACCTAATAGCAGATCTTAATATTATATTCTCTTTTTGTATTCTTTCAATATCTACTTCCATCCCAGCAGCCCACGACATTAAAAGATTAAAAGAATCTTCTACATCGGTGCCTTTTACTGCTTCCTGTACATCAAAAATATGGTCTTGTATACTCATGTTTGCCACTCCTTGCTAATGTATTAAAAACTGTGTGTGCAGTAATCGGTATCCCAATATACGGAGGCCCACGTATTTATGTCTAAATGCCCCATATAATTACCTCACCTTTGCTAGCCATATTCAGATATTATTTCTATTGCCCTTTTTCTTAGTAGCTTAAGACTGCTACAGATTATTTCCTCCTCAATATTTCCATTAGCCTCATACTGCAATTTGTATAGATTTACATCTATTTTAGAAATATCCACTGAATAATAAGAGAAGCCCTCTATATCTAATGTAGCTTTAAATATCGTTATTAATGCCATTTGTTTTACTGCCCCGCCTTCTGCATATCTAGATATATTTAGTCAATGTGGTGGATTACTTTATCTGCTATCTCACTGGCAATTTCAGATATATATTCTTTTTCTTCACAGTCGCTTCTCTCAATTGCCTTCATCTTCACTTCCTCGTGTAGTTTTAGCGAACATGTTGCATTACAGTAATGCTCGGTATGTATGCGTGGCTGTTAGGCATCAGAAATTCTGTCCTTTGCCGTATTAAAATAATCATCATCCAATTCAATACCAATAAAATCTCTACCTGTTTTTTTGCAGGCCGCGCCAGTTGTCCCAGTCCCCATAAATGGGTCTAAAACAACTGAATCAACTTTGCTAAATAATCTAATTACTTTTTCTGCTAATTCCTGCGGAAATACCGCGCCATGGTCTTTGCTTACTTTCTTTCCGCGCTTTATACTCCAAACATTTGAAAGCACCCCTCTATCAAACTGTGCAGTTTTAAATGACCTGCTTTCAGGCGCACTGTTTTGAAGCACAATCAAAACCTCAAATTGGCTATTCATTACGCCTTTCCCTATTGCAGGCTGCGCGTTTAACTTATCCCATATAATAAATTCTTTTACTTTGCCGCTAAATTCACCAAGCAGTTTAAAAAGAGCAGGTTTGTTACCTGTGAGGAATTGCACATTGTAAAAAACCAAATCAGAAACCCTTAAACACTCATTTAAAACTTTCTTGTTAAACTCAAAATAATCGTCAATAGGCAAATTATCGTCAAAGCTTTTATATTTTGTACTTATCTCTTTAACTATCTGCCTAGAGCAATATTTACCATTTCTAATCCTGAGATTCATATTGTACGGCGGGCTGGTTAATACAATATCAACACTTCCGCTTGGTATTTCTTTCATTTTTTCTAAACAATTACCTCTTAATAATTTCATTTGTTTTACTGCCTCGCCTTTTTTGCTATTTCTACTAGCTCATTCCAGTCACGATGGCCTGTGTTACAATGCTTTATAGCTAAAACTAATAGTCTACCCCGCTCAGGTTCAAGAGAGAATATGTAATTTCTAAGCCCCTGCATTTCTGCGGTCTGTGTTCCGGCCCCGCCGCAGATACACTTCTTTCCGCTTACTGGCTTTCCCTGCCCGGCACAAACACTACACATAGCCGACTCTTTAGTACACTCTATGTGTCTCAATGTAAATTCAACCATTTCATCCGCACCTAGATTATCCCATCTATTTAACTCATCTGCCTGCTTATTCCAGGCTTCTATAATATCGTTAATTTGCATAGTAATTAGCTCCAGCCGACGTAGTGTGCGTCAGTATTTTCGTTAAATTTAAGCTCATGTGCCCCGCCCATTACGCGGCTGAGCATGGCGTTATATTGCTCGTTCCCCGCTTGGACTGCTTCGCCGCCAGTTAATTCAGTCGTTATAAACCTTTCTGCTCAACAGTAACAATAGTATCGTTATGCCATCCGCCATGCGGTACTAGCAGTATTTCAAGTTGCTTAAAACCCGCTGTTTTTCCTATCCCACCGCTATTCCATCCGCATGTAATCGCCTTCCCTTTTGGCCTTACAATTCTGCTGATTTCTTTTTTCATACTGCCCCAAAAGCTTGCTTGTGTTGTTTGCATATTCACACTCATATTAAGCGACTTATAACATTCACTTACTTGTCTTGGCGAATATGGCGGGTCAAAAAGAACAGTATCAATACTTTCATCTTCAAACATTTTTAAAAAATCAAGCGCATCTAAATGGTGACATGTATCAAATTCAGTATTCAGGTCATTAGTCACGGTTGCTAGTTTATTACTATTTGCAAACGGATCAATGCTCTTGCCTGATAAATGCCTTTCTATTAACTCTCCTATAGGTTTTATACTAAATGTGTTTTTATTAGGCATAGCCCAAACACGGCTTATAACAAGTCGCTCAACCGGACTCGTCTCTTCATTCGCTTCACTCATTTCACCATGCTCCTTGCTCTCCTGAGTAGTTTATCTACGCCCCCAAAAGAAGTGGGGTGCACGAATCTTGGGTTTTCTATTACGGCAATCATCTCACCTATCAGCTTGCCTCGGGCGGCTATTTCTTCCTCGTGCTCTGCCCTTGCCTCCTCAAACAGTCGATTACCATCAAAGGTTGCCGCTTTGTAGCCTTTTGACCAATCCTCTTCAATCTGCTTCATGTGTTCTTGCAACCTTGTAGCTGACTCTTCTGGTTTGTTCAGAGTCTCTACCCCTTTTTGCAGGGCCATATACAAAAAACTATTTATAGACATGTTCCTATGCTCTGCCTCCCTTTTTATCTCACCATATTCTACTCTGGGCATCCTGATGGCCGCTGTAGAGAGTGCCCGTTTACTTGTTAGAGGTGCTTGTTTAGTCATATCAATTTCCAGTGTTGTGTTAACCAGAATCGCTCAGGTACATGATAACCCTATTATGGTTAAGTCCGAATTTATCAACTATAGCGAAAAAAGCCTCGTCGTTATAAGCTATAGATTCACCTCGATGCAATCTTCCCTGGTTTTCTGCTTTCATCCCCTCAATCTCTGCCAGAGCACAAACTGCCTGAGAATTAATAAATGCTATCAGCTGCTCTTTGTCCATATCAATCACCTGCTACCTGTTCGTAATCTTTACATTTCTTCGCGGCAATAATATGCTCCCTATATTCCTCTAGTGACCCATAATTATCCATTTCCCAATAATTTTTATTGCATGATATTGTCGCACCATACCCAGGGGTAGCTTCAGAATACCCTGGGCAACCCATGTCAAAATAGAAATGTTTGCAAAACACACATAAAACATCTTCACTCATATCAATCTCCTAATTTATTAGCTAATTCCCTGAAATGTATACCGTCCAACCTCATGTCCTCGGCTAACTTATCAAGATAATGCTCAAGCTTCCGTGTGCTTATCGTTTTCTGGGTTTCGCAAATGCCATATAAAACATTAAGCCTGGTGCCTGACACTAAAGAAGCCGCCTTCACTACGGCGTTTCGTTTCACATATGTCATATCAATCTCCTGAACTATCTGTTTGCTGACTACGCAGCTGCAAATACTCGATCAATCCTAATGCCTCCTTAGCAACATCATTAATTTGTATAGTGCAATAGCCATCTCTGCCCAGTTCGTCCTCACCATAAATTTCATAATCATTAGATTCAATCTGGTATGGTTCTGCTGCCCCCAGCTCGGCTAGCATCCATTTAATAGATGCAATGTCATCTTCAGTCATATCAGCCTCCTGTCTCTAGAAACCTCTGAATTATTTCAAAATCTTCAAATGGCATTTTGTTGCCTACTGCCTCCAGCTTTGCATAAGCCGCATCTTCCCACGTTTGGTTTCGCAGAATAGACAATTCAAAGGCTAACCGCCTCACGATATCCCTGCCCGGCTCCAACATGTTTTCATCACTCATTAGCCGCGCTATTTCTATCTCAGTTACTTTTGTTTGCAGTTGTTTACTATCCATATCAATCTCCGAATAGCTCTATTAATTCTCTTGCCCTTGTACTTGCACAATTACAAGTAAATGGGTGCTTACATATTTTTGGCCCCCCGCAATTACTGTTATATAGGTCTTCGAGGGCGGAATACAGTTTGGCAATATCACGGCTATATTGCTTCGTCATGATTAAGTATTTTTCTTTGTAGTCGATTTCATATTCTGGCATATTAGTCCCCAAATTTACCCTATATTGCTATATGTGGGTACCTCTTCATCTACTGCTGTCTGTGGTCTTGGCCCATTCTTTTTTTTCCACCATAAGCTATATTCTTCCAGCCATTCAAGTGTGTATGGGTTAAAATAACTATCATATTTTTTTGAATAGATCTTATCCACCTGCCTACGATACCCGCACCAGGGGCAATATTTAAAAATAGGGGCAGTGTACTTAGGTGCGGATTCGCGGCCACAACAATATATCGTCATATCCTCTATTTCATGTATGCCTATGCGCCAATCAGGGCAATCACAAGTTTTCAAATGTATTCTATTTTCCATTACTTACCACCTGTATGTAATTTATGTTTAGGTCTATTGCGTAATTGCCATTTAGTTTTTTTAGGTCTGGCATACTCTATAATAGTGCGAGGGGGCAGGCCCCAAGCTATCTGTATTCCGTGCAGTAGGCATATAGGTATATGGTGCCCCGTATTATTTTTAATTGATCTGGAGAGCAAATACGCCCGCCACTCTATACTGTATGGTTCAATCATATTGTGATTACTCTACTCTACCGCCTCGTGTTGATTAAGCTCATCACATTCAATGCAAACAAAACTACAGTTTTCTTTTTTACACCCGACACCCCCAAAGCTAATGGAGAAAGGTTGTGTTGAATTATTTGCAATCGGATAGATCTGCGCGTTAGGGTTATAATCAAGTAATTCTTTTATCAAATCTCGTACAGTCATATTAATCTCCAAAATTGTATGGTGGACTAGCAGGGACTCGAACCCCGATAGTATGGATTATGAGCCCACTGCATTTTCCAATTATGCTACCAGTCCACTGCATTTTTATGTAACTCGCCTGTTCTTTTTTAAATACTTTTGGGGTGTCTTCTATTACTTTCCTAGAATATGAAATTGCTTGCAAAATGTTATTTGTCGCACTGCCGCCCCCAATACTTTGTCGTTGCCGTGCTGCCCCTTTAAATTCCCCTTAACTAAATAGAATGCCTAGTTTACACTATGAATTACATATAGTCAATGTCTATCCGTATCACTTCGCTCACCTGCATCACTTCTGCCGTCGTCATGCATATCACTATCTGTCCCCCCATTTGGCATAACCCACGAAGAGGCCCTACTAAGTAATAAATTATATGCACCACATAAAGAATCGGCTGCATCCTTTGCCCCGATTATACTATGATCAACTTTTCCTTCTTTACCTTTATTTTCATCAAATTCTAAAGACAATAATTCTTCCAGTAGTACGGGCTGATTATATAGCAGTATGCGCCCATCATAAAAGGCATCACGTAATTGGCGGTAAGGGGTGGGGGATCTGTCTACGGATATAAGGCCGGTCTTCATCCCCTGTCTCTTCCATGCTTGCCTGGATTCAACACTATTATACCCATCATAACTGACCGCCTTAATAGGATACCCATATGTGCTATATAGTAGCTTTATCCATGAACGTATATTTGCCACATCTACTTCATTACCGTGGTCTGGCTGAACGGTCATACACATTTCCATGGATACAAGGGGCAGTGCCTCCTGCTCCCCGTCCACCCTCTCTACCCATTGTAGGCCGTCAAACCTAACCATACATATCCCTGTTCTATCTTGTGTAGAGCTTAAATCAATATGTACATATCTGGGTTTACCTGGATTACTACAAAAATGCCCCTTAATAGGTAGAGGTAGGCCTTGGTGCCTTAGTATTATGTTATCTTCCGGTAAGAAGGACTTTAAGCCCGCTTCTTCGCCTTTTGCCACACATTGCATAACCTTCTGGGGCTGCCTTATAAAAGGCGATATAGCGTTCGTAGAGAGGCCGGATATATCCCGTAGTGCTTTGGTGGGGTTTTTAACGAATTGCTCTCTGTACTCCACGGGCACCTGTATAACGCGGCCCCCAATAGCCTTCTCATTATCCCCCATAACACGCACAGACATAGCTGCATCACTACCAATAAACAAGTTAAACTTATCCCCACAAAACCTGTTCTGCGGAACTACTTCATATTGAGCATACCCGAACACAAAAGTAGTGCTTATGTGCTCCCTGCGTACAATCTCTTCTAAGCGATCGGTGTAGTCCCCCTTGTACCTTGTAGAAGATGAGCAGATAATCATCCCCACCTGTGGGCCTGGCAGGGTAAACCGGCTTTTACGACGTGTGCTAAGGGCATCATGTATAGCTTCTGCCTGATCATACTTAGATGATCTGCCCATACTGACGCGTACCTTCTTTGATCTCTCAATAACACTCATGAAATTTACTTCATCTATTAGAGCAAAAATCATAGCTTCGCCTAATGCCGCATCATCATCTGCCCCGCCTGGAACCACACGAATGTTTTGTTCTACAAAATACATTTCAGAATCTAATAGTTTATCGGGCCTCATGTTCTTGCGAAACCACGGCATAGTCTCTATATACTTTCGTAGGGGGGCATAAACTACTTTCTTGGTAACGTGTGGTTTTGCCGCTTGAATAATAAATAGAATAGAAGTAGCAGAGGGTAGGCCCCAATAGGTCTGGGGGGTTTTCATGCACCCTAATATATGCAAATGATAGGCTATTGTAATTTTAGCTAATTCCGTGTTGTGTGTGACAGTAAAATCGCCCAGCAAATATCTATGATCCCCCCCAATTACAACCCCATAATAATTACCCTTTCCTATAGGCTCTACCTTAAACCCTGTTACAAGTACATCTTTTTTCTGCCCCCTTACCGGTGCCTTTTTATTAATTGATAATGTAGGTATTAGATGACAATCGCCACTTATAAATACACGATAATAGATGCCAGTAAATCCTGTTGATTTTATACCTTTAATTACCTCTTTCTTATATGCAGCGAACCCTAATGATCTGCATAAATAAACAGCCTGATCTGCAAAGCATTCATCCTTAGCTATAAAATCAAACCCACCACATGATAGGCGGCCACCCCCGTCTAATATCCCGGCTAATAATTGTAATCTATTTTTCCTGCTGTTTATTAAATACTCTTTTGGTATCCTTCTTCTATGTAGATAATCCGTTAATGACTCTCTTATATCGGCAAATCCCAAAAGGCTAATATCCCATGCACCTCTGTCGTAGTTTACCTGTCCTATCTGTACATGCTTCTTTACCCGCTCTAGGCAAAGTAATTTATTACCCCCCAAAGACAGAGCACTACGGTATTTACAACCATCCGCTAAATACAGACCTATGGTGTAAGGGTCAAATACTTTAATCTCCAGGAACTCTACGCCTACACGATATTGTTTATGCAAGTGTTTAAATGTCTTTGATTTATTCAAATATTCTTTTACTGTAATATTTACTATATCCCCTGCATACCTGTCCCCACTTCTTATTTTAGTACGTTTAAGGCTCAGTATATGATCTGCATTACATGTCCATGATTCCCCTTTAACAGGGGTAATACGGTACATATCGCCATAACTTTCATTAGCTTGTAATACTGGTTGCGGGTTTGACTCCGGCCCCATTAAAACATCGCCCTTGTTTATATTCTGGGATAGCTTTATACCCCCATCATATAATAGTACAGGGACGTCCACCCCTAAGCACTTTCCGGTACCTGTTGCGCGAGAGAATATAGCCTGGTCATAATGTTTATCCGCGCCTTTCCACCAATGGCTATTAAGCTCAATAACCGCCTCTCTTACTTTAGGCCATAGTTTTAGATCTGTGGAGCCCATAAACTGATCAGAATCTATAAATTCTTCTATGGATACGGGGGGCTGTTTTAAGTGTTCTATGAAATTTAAAAAGTTATGGTTATTATGCATTGCTGCTTGCTTTATTGCATGAACATAAAATTCAGCAAACATTTTATTATTTAATGTACTAACAGAGGCCTCGGCAGCATCTATCATTAACTGCGCTTTTCTTGTCAGATTACCGCTCTGGGTAGCCAACTTTCTTTTACGTCTAGTCACAGTAAATTATCTAAATTGTGGGCGGCTTTTTCTAAAACATGTACTTTTCATATTATCTGTATTTCTTGTTCCTCTTCCCCAAGAAAATCTTCATTAGTAATCGACTCTATATCTTTTGCTGTCATGGAGTCTGTACCCTCATTAAGGATAGCTTTAGTAATGGCTACCATTTTTTCTATATCGCTTTGCCCTTCATTCTCCACCGACTGATACCGAAGAACATCAAGAACCCCCGCACTATTAAGAAACCGAAACTGATCATTCTTCGATGCTAGTGCAGTGCGCAAGGCTGCTAGCCGCATATTCATAGGGGCTTTTTTCATTGTAGCCATCCTCAAACTCATGGCCTGTAGCTCCTGATAGAACCCTAATGTATCGCCTATAAGGTGGTTAATATCTAGATTTTTAGCCTCATCCTGTAGACGCCTACGCAATTCTTTTCTGTCTCGCATAATCGTATGTATAGAGACATCCATCTCCTCTGCTATAGTGTCCAGAGACACGCCCCTCATTAACATACGATGAACCATCTTTAGTCTATACTCTTTAGCATAAGACTTAGATCCAACTGCTATACCTGCTATTCTATCTTTTATATCAAGTACATCTTCCTGAGAGGGATCTGGGGTATTAGTTTTGTCTCGCACACTGGTATTGAGGTCTGCATCTATTAGTCGTAGCCCTTCTGCTTTACTTGCTGACGAACTACTCCCTAGCTTTACTCGCCTCTGTCTACGCTTTCCTTTCGGGGCTTCTTGCATCAAATACTCCCTATAACGCTGGATACCCCTTTTATAGCACAAAAAAACAAAGGCTACATTAATAAAGCAATAAGAAGAAAGCTATATCCCACACAGCTAAAGGCCCCGCCCCTTATATAAATTAGAGGCAGAGCCCTTTTTACTACTATTTTTTTACTTTTACTTCTTTTTACTTCCTTTACCTTTACCTTTTGTTTGCTTCTTAACATTAAGATTCTGTGCTGCCCACTCAGCCATAATGTGCTCGAATGCTTCATTTTCATTTGTAAGGCCGAGCATTTCCATGCCTGCTTCCAAATACCCTTTAGTAATATCTGCGGCATCTTCCTCCAGACGAAACTTGAAAGTAATACGCTTAACCAGCTTGCCCGCTTTACGGCCAACTTCAACATAGCTTTCTTTAATAGTTTCCTTTAAGTCCACCACCGTATTTTCTTTAGCAAGCAATATCAACTCTTCGGCATTATCCATATCCATGACCTGTGCAATGTCGATAGCCTTAGTCCAACCAACAGCACCAAGCTCTTCGGGGGATAAGCCGAATTTATTCCACTTAGCGTAAATTTTTATCAAATGCATAGCTTTACGGTAGTGTACCCCCAGCTCTTTTTCTGTATAAAGAGCGAACCCTTTATTGCCCGCATACTCATCATTCAATTCTTTGTATGCTTTGCTTATGTATACATGATACAAAATACCGCCTAGCTTATAATCGGAGTTAGAGGCCTCTTCCGCTATCTCTTCAGCCAGTTCACATAAATCATCAGCAGCATTGATCAGAGCAAGTATTTCTTCATCCTCTTCATCTTCTTTAAGTATGAGAATGCCCTTGCTATCTACCTCACTAGAAGACTCATTACTATCCTTCTTCTTTTTCTTACCCTCTTTCTTACCCTTCTTCCCTGACTTAGCTGTTTTCTTTTTTTCGTCTTTTTTACTATCCTTTTTCTTCTTACCCTTAGCTTTACTTTCAGTAATAGGCTCTTCGGCTTCCTCAGCTTCCTCAGCTTCTTCGGCCTCTTCCTCGCCTGCTTCTTTAGGTATATAAGAAATACGCTGAATTTCCTTATGCTTTAAGCGCAAATACCCTTCCTCATTACCGTCATCAATATCTACACTGGCTTTTAGTAGCTTAACTACTTCACCAATTATCTCTTCGCCATTACCATCCACAAAAGTATAAGTATTACCGACTTCAAGACTATCCACTGTAGTTTCTGGTGGGGTTTCCTCTGGCTTGGTGGGCGTACCCTCTACCTCCCCAGAAATTTCATCCGCGTAGACTTCAACATTAATAAATTCCTTGTTGTTTTTTGTCTTACGCTTTTCTGGGTCATAATCAGGGTTCGGTACCGGCAGGCCGTAGCAGGGCTCATCATCATCCTCCCCTGCGTCCACTACAGCTATTGTGTATACCGTGCCTTCTTCCAGCAATTCAGCATTATCTGGTTCATCCCCTTTGTCCCCCGTAAATCCTACAAATACTACTTCTTGGCCTTCAACAAATTCATTACTCTTAGTTTTACCCATTTTACTGCCTCCTGTTCACCATTCACCGAATAGGTAAGTGTAGCTGCCCTTAATTATCCGATATTATTACATAACTATGAATTCTATGCAACTAGATTATTTGCATAATTGCATAGAACATCCGTTTAGCGCATCAATTCTGTACTTTTTCCTAGCTTTTCTACAATCTATATAAGCTATGCCCATTTGCATTAGAGCAAAAGCATCCGCTTCATCATTGTGCGGGATATTGTACCCCCATACATCCATGATTGATTTAATAACATCATCTTTAGTTGAATTCCCCTTTCCTGTAGCAAATTTTTTAAGACTGTGCGGCGGGACTAATAATACATCAACCCCTCTCCTATATGCAATCAATTTCAATAATCCAAGCTCACCTATATCAAAAAATCGGCCAACACCGCCCCCCCTTTTCTTAGGTATACCCATAGCATACCCCTCATAAACAACTAAGGGCGGGGCCTTATAGTAGATGACCATAGTATTTAATATAGACTCAAAAGACTCCGCCACAAAATCCAGTCTGGGTGCCCCCCTGGTCTTTGGTCTTATCCTGCCTGTATGCACCTCACCGGTACTGTCAGTATACGCAAAACCAGAGCTGGTCAATGAGGGGTCAAACCCAACTACATTACTATTCATATATTACCCATTACACTTATTATTTATTACATGTCATAAATAATAGAGGCCTCACGACTAGCGCACATTTTAAGTTTATTTAATATCTTCAACTCTCTTGAGTGGTATTTAATATCAATATCTATTTTACTAACTTCTTCAGCCAACTTAACTAATCTGTTAAGCAGCTTAGTTTTATGATAAATCAATACATTAATTTCATTAAATTTAATTTTGCGTTCAATACTACCCATGTTTGCCAGCTCTTCAATAAAGACTTTTTCATTAAACATTACTACCCCCTTATTATTTCCGTTTTACCCTAACCGCATTCACTGATATTCAGTCTTGGTGGGTCTCGGTATTGCTATGATAGTAAGACCCCTCTCGCGGAGAAGACTATATAGATCCACTGCACTACTACTATACTTACCATTCTGCTTTTCTATCCAGTCTACCTGATCCTGGTATAAATAGATGGCAGTAGGTCTAGGGACAACTTTCAAATATTTGTAAATCAGGCCAAAAATATCACCCATTTTTGGGGGCGGATCACGAAAAGGGTATTTATGGTATGTTACCCTGGTCTTTCCTATTGTCAGCATATTGTAATGATAATAACACATAGTTTACTCCCTCTATTGATGTAAATAATACTATAGATATCAACTACACAAAGCCTAACTTTTTACTTAAGTACGACATTCTCTTAATCCTTCCAAGCAAAGCACACACTGCACATCTCACAACTCACAGCCCGCTTATCCCCCTTTGTACGACATGCTTTATAGGGTAATTTACCTCCCTCTCTGGCTATTTTTAACTCCATTGCTTCCTCTTTATAATCCTCTATTCTACACAAATATTCTTGAGGATCTAGGACAAATTCCTTGAAAGGTGATTTACCGAATACATAACTCTTAGTAACATAAAATACGGACACTTGTTGGTGTATTGCATACCCCATTTCTTTTGCCAGCCACCAGTAAAATATAATCTGTAATATATGCGCGGGCAATGGTGCAGTTAATGCCTCCCACGCTTCATGCTTTATAGACTTGATTTCACTAAGATATAGCAGACCGTTTATCAGATGGGCTAGATCAACCGCCCCACTTATCATGTACTCGTCATTTGTTAATAGTAGTTCTTCATACTTGGTAGGAAGCTCTCCACATTTAGAGCAGGTTGCTGGCCCTTTCTTTGTGGACATAGCCTTATTGTATGTCCCTACTACCTCTGTCCCCCCACAATAGCACTGCCATCTACCATATATTTCCTCTGGGTTATTTCTTATTGCTTTAGCCTTAACATAGTCATGTATGGCATTACCTATAGCGAAAGTAACCCCAGTATTATCGTAGAGTGCCTCACCGTGTAAATCTACCTTTGTAACGTATGACAAGGCAACCATACGCATACACTTACCTATAATATCAGATACATGGGTATACTCACCGTACCTAAACCCATTCATCTTAAATACCCCAGATAGCCTGCTTATAAGCACCTCTGGATCATCCATGGGTAGTATTATCCCATCGGTTTCACACCCTTCTTTATCCCGTCTATTACGGCGTTTAAGCATCCTGGATACACTAACCCCTCCCGAACTTACCCTTGGTATTCTTCTAGCCACTAACTCACTCCTTTATCTCTCTATAAAATGTAGTGCATAAGTAGGAATAATAGCTATCTCCATCTCGGGGGCTCCCCTTTCATCAATGAACTCTATAACTATGGCTGGTATCTCTGTATTACATAGAGCAGCCTCCTCTATCTTGTTAAGCATATCTCTGGTAACACTAAATGATTTATTCTTAGTAGTCTTTGCCTCTATGCGGATAATACCATAGCACCCTTTAACATCACCTTTTTGGTGCCCAGACCCAGAACCGGGAACTAATGCACCTTTAAACCTATTTGCTAATTCTAGCTCCTGTTTGGGGGAGCGTACATGGGATACACTCTGCTTACCCCGTTCGCTTTTAGGTATCTTAAGCATTAAGTAATCCTACATATAAACTCATTAGGCATACCTAACTTTTCTGCCTGCTTGCGTATAATGTGGGTACGTAATTCCCAATATATATCGGGCTCCTCACGTAACATTTGTATAGCATCTTCCTGTAGACTAAACTTAGTTTTATAGTCTAGAAATTCTAACCACTGATTTGCCCCCGCCCCACCCACAAAACCAAACTTCTTTGCTACTGAAAATACAGTACGTGCATCATCTACATCCCCTACACCCATACCTGTTTTTTCATCAGGATCCCTTATTATAGTAAACTCACCTGTGCGAGGGCCGTTATTCATTTTATTTTTAGTTATAGTATATGAATGTTCATTATGTGTGATGGTTTCCATTGCATTAGTATCGTTACCTTTTATCTCCCTATTTTTCATAATAATATCAAAACTAGTAGCGTGGCCCAGCGCCCGGCCCCCTGGAACCTTTCTAGGGTTCATACCATGACCTCCAATATCACTCCTAAATTGATTGGTATTAACTAGTGTTACGTAGTGATTTCGCCGCCTTTCCTCTATCATAATAGAAGTAGTCTTGCGTACAAACTCTGCAATAAGCCTGGCGTGGAAGGCAACAAGATGATCTTCTGCGCTGGATTCTCTTTCTTTCATTGGTTCCATAGCTGCGATAGAATCTACGACTACTAGGGAGGTTTCTACGGACTGTAGTATAGCATCTGCAATATCAAGTGCCATCTCACCTGTCTCGCATTCAATAACCTCTAAAGCATCTATATCCACCCCCAACTTTTCTGCCCATACACTTTCAAAAGTACCTTCGGTGTCTAGTACAATAACTTTTTGATCTGGAAATTGCCTCTGTGCATTAGCTATTATCTTATTAGACAACATACTATTATGTGTAACTATATAGTCTTGTGTAATGTATAAATTGTCTTCTGCCTCAATGCTAATACAGACCATATCACAATCTTCATCTGGCACTATATGTGAGATGGATCTTACTGGCCCTCTACGCTTTCTACCGCCATAAGCCTCTACCTTTTTCTTACACGCCTTAAATGTGGGCACCCCCAAAGGCAGCACAATAGAAACTGTTTGCTCGTACACCTCATCTTCTTCTCTGTAACTTTGACTAATAGATGCAGTTCCCCCTAGTGACTGGGCTAACTCCTGAACACCTAATGCTAATTGCCTTGAGTACGAGTGATATCTAGCCCCTGCATAATGTTTATCTTCTTCCTTATTTAAATATACTGTAGACCCATCACAATCCATTAACCCGTTTAATAAAGAAATTCTGTCATCAATAGAGGCTCTTAAGTAGACTTCTGGGATAAACTTATCCCTAGATAATTTTCCCCATATACCTAAAACTCTAAGACTACTTATTGTCGTATTCCTTTTCTTTTTTTCTACATCAAATACCTTCCAGTGTCTAGTACCCTCCACGTAGGTTCTTTCTGCTACGATTACCCCACTGCCTCGTATTAGGCTATTTACATAAGCTAAAACATCTACATCATTTGTTGCTATATCTATACTCCCGGCCAAATTACCATTAGCTAACATTACCCCCATAAGGTAAGGGTTTATAGGTAGATTCTCACTATCAAAAACCACAGGAGATACCAAAGGTATCCTATATTTACACATACCAGAATTCTTATCCCTTAGCCTACTATGAAATAATTCATCAGTTGTTTTTATAAAATGATTACCTGAGGTATGCGCTTGTTTCCTAGACTGAACATGCCATAGATGATCTTTCCCAACTACAAGCTCAGACTTATCAGTAAACGCTACTTTGTATGTGTGTATTCGCCCTCTCGGATATACTCCCGTGACTCTGGTTGCATGTCCGTCTGCCCCAATAACTAAATCGCCTACGGACAAATCTCCAAATAAACACCACCCATCAGGGGTCAGTATATTATCCGTATATTTTTGGGCCTTCCCACAGTGTTTTTCCCCGAGTATGTGTGAGGATCTACTACACCCTATTCCACCTAGTGTTGAAAAATCTAGAACAAAGATGCCCATAGAAATTCTATCTGGCTGTAGTATCTGCGAGCCCTTCCTTACAGAAGTATCCCCATACCTTTTTCTGACTTGATTTAGTGTATCCTTTAGCTCATTAGTCTTTTTTTCTTTCTTAACTGACTTCTTAGTAGACTTTCTACGCCTAGCCATTATCACTCTCAGTACTAATGTACTGCTCCACTTCATTCTCAAGCATCTCACTTACCTGATCTGCAATAGCCTCATAAGTCTCGTTCACCATTTCTTTATAACATGGCATCATAATAGATACATCTACCCGCAGGAACTCATACTGAGCTAAACTACGCGTTACCCCTGCCTTAACACTGACATAGGCGGGATCGACATCAAACACTTCAACCTCTTTTGTTACTAGTTCGGTTTCCTCGCCCTTTACTACTGAAGTAGTTACCGTCTTTGTAGACATAACTACTATCTTTTCCTTACTTTTTCTCTTACGCTTTTTCCGCTCTGCCATTATCTTGCCCTCTATATTTTTTGTTTACGATATGCCTCGATACCCTGCCACATAAGATGCACTGTTTGTACATGCTCGGTAAGAAAATAGGTATACTCTTTTTCGTGGTTCCTTAGTATTGTTGCAATCACTTGCAATTCCCCAACACTATAATGATTAAATCCCCTTATAGTATCCTGTAAAATAGGGGGTGGTATCATTTCATCCTTTATCCATCGCTTAAATGCTAGAGGGGTTTTACCCAAAGCGTTAGCCGCTTCCGTCATATTATAGACAGGGACTACGATAGGGTATTCTAGTTTATCCCCAACAACCTCCTTATCCAGAGCATCAAATAACAGCCCACGGGTAAGCTTACTTTCTTTCTTTGGGTTATTACGTCTATAGTTTTTTCTATTACCCTCCTTTACCCGCTCGCGATACCCCTCATTACTACTGTATTTTTCCCGTCGGGGGCTATGACTATCCTCGCCTTCTTTAACTCCGCCCCTCTTCTTATTACCTCTGTTCGTAGCTTGCTTGTGTTTATTTTTCGTGTGCCTTTGCGTGGGTGCCATTGGTATATCTCCGCGTTGCTTTCCTCGTATTCGGATATGCGTTTAAGGAATTTAAACTCTGCCTTATAGGACATAATATCCCTGATTGTTACCCATAATGGGGTTTTTTTCCCGGCCATTGTTCTAAGTATACGCCCGTGTACCTGTTGCGCTTTTGCCCTTGGGGTGGCGTCTATGCCGGTATCCACGGCGGGGACATCAACCCCTTTTTTGAACATGGAATATGTAGAAAACCGTACACGGCGATTATCCCTCCTATCCTCTAACTTAGCTTTGGGTATTTTCTTTTTTAGCATCTGCAACTTAACCGGGGTATATTCTGCATCTTTGATTAACCCGGCAGGCTTATGGGAGGGGGTGGCATCTTTAGCGTACTTCCATATATGGTCGTAGGTTGTTACTACCCCCATCTCTTCTGAGGGTATACCCTTATCTGCACACATACAAAATAAATTATGCAGATGCTCTGCACGATCACTAACTACTAACACAGTACGGCCACGGCCATACAGCTCTTTAACTGCCCATACAAGCAAAGCATTTCGCCTATCGTCTCTGGAGATTTCTGTAATAAATCTACCGTCTTTTGGCGATACATTAGCATACCAGCTCAGGACACCATCGTACTCAATATAACTTGCCATAGATTTTTTATGCTTATTTTTTATCTTGACTTCTACATCACCAAGATTAACTTCAAGTAATTTTTGTAGCTTATCATCTCTATCCGGGGTGGCTGATACCCCAAATCTTACACTTGCAGAAAATTGTAATAATACCTGTGAAAATTTCTCTGCACCAACGGTATCGCATTCGTCGAATACTACTGTACCAAAATAATTATATAAATCATCCTCGTATTTTCTGTTATACAGAGTTTGTACCATACCTACTACTAATTTTTTACCTCGATATTCACATAATTTACCCTGCACAATACCTATATCATTATCTTTAAGCCCGAATTTATTTTTAGCCTCTGATATCCACTGATCCCGTAAAAACTTCTGGTCTACTACTATCAATGCTGTCCTGCCCCGCCTGCGTATATACTCCAGACTACAGACAGTTTTTCCAAATCCTGCATGAGCTCTTACACGACAATCGTATTTAGCCGCATGGGGGCTAAAATAACTCTCTAACTCCTCAATAAATTTATCCTGCCCTTCTCGCAATAGTAGCTTCTTCATACCCCCTATAGATTCCCCCTGCGAAGTCCTATCAACTACTGTTATGTTGTTATCATTAGCATAGGCCGCCCCGTACTGCCGTGGTGTATAGATAAATTTATGATCTACCTTATAGGCTGTAACAGTTGTTATTTTTTTCTTACTGTAATCCCATAACTTTATTGTTAGATCCTTCTTTACCTTTTTAAGGTCTACCTGATCTAACAAAAATCTTACATCACTGGTCAGTACCGCCTGCATTAATTAACGACTCCTACGGGAGCGCCTACTACTGCGTTCACCCCCAGAATCACGATCTTTCTTACTTGCTTCCCGTCCTGTTGCTTTACGACTACTTGATGAATCTCCCCCACTATTGCGCTTACCTGAACTAGAAGACTTTTTCTCTTTCCCTCGCCCTTTACGCCTTTTATTGGAACTACTACTATCATCGTCTTTATCCCATGGTTCATCATCGCCACCGTCACCCCAGCTATCTTTATCCAGGTCACGATCCTGTTGTTTTTTAGAACCCATAGGTGGATCTACCCCCAACATAGCCCGGATACTATCTGCATCTGGTTTTTCAAAAATATCGGCATAAACAAAAGGCTCGCCCATATTTTCTACGTGTTCTTTATTCTCACGATCCTCCCATGTGCGAATAAATTTGCTCATCAATTTCTTCTCTTTTACCCACTCAAGTAATTCCATATCATTACCAATAGCAGCATCCTTTGGCCCATCACGACTAGTCTGGAATAAGGCACCACGTAAAGACCCTTCACGGCTCATAAGTCTGTCAAACTTCTTTTGCTGGCTCTGCTTAACTGCCATCAATTTACGGCTGGCGTTATGCTTAACCCCATTTTTATCCTTAAAGGGGGTCAGGTCTATTACGGAAAGAAATAATACATAGGGGGATTCCCCATACTCCGTGCAAGCTGCACAATCTTCAGTCTCCTTTGGGCAGGTAACATGGTTAGTGAACTTACCAGTACGCGGGTCGGGGAGCGTATGTTCGTAGAGGTAACAATCAGGGGCATCATCAAGTATAATAAACTCTTTAGTCTCTCCTACAGGAACAAAGAACCTGAATATTCTTCCTTTACTTGCCTGCTCCCTGCGTATTTTAGATTTTACCCTCTCATCTGCCGCACGATTTCTGCCCTCTTTACCGCTATGAATAAAAGACCTGTTACCACCACTTGCTACTCTTTGTTTTTTATCACCCATAACTATTCTCCTATAAATTATTTACTAAATATTTCATTAATTTCCTTTACTAATATAAGAGATGCTTTCATAGTCATCCCCAGCCTATATAACTGTATTGCCTTTATTCCCTGTAGATTAATAAGCTCTGCCCCATAACCCGGTATGCTGAATAAAAAAAAAGTATCTTCATTATTATCTCCGTATAAAGACACTGGGGCTATCATTAATACCGGATGTTGTGCCCGTTTTTTTAGGCGCATTTTTTTATCCCTAATTGATAAAACAACACAGGCATTATCTTTAAGTGCAGTTAATGGGCTATCAACAGGAATACTATTTTTAAAAGGAAATTCGACTATATCAAACACAGCTATAGCAACCTGGCATCATCTATCATATTATAATACTGCTCTAAAGCCAGTTCACCAGGATCTTCTGGTGGCCTCATATTTCCTGTTTTTTTATCCCTTATGGTATTCTCTTTAGGGTACTGCACTTTCATTAAAGGTATATGCAAAGCAAGCCTATCCTTTACAGTAGACCTACCCATTCTCCCCGCTTTATCATCATCGAACATGGTATACACCGACACCCTCATATCTTTCAATATCGCCGCCTGCTCAGAGGTTATACTTGAATGTAAAGCAGCTACAACTGGGGCACCTAATTGATACAGATTAGCATAATCAAACAACCCTTCTACCAGCACTACATAATTATATTCCTGCCGGTTTATTAAATGTGCACCAAGCAACAAATTCTTTTTTGGTAAACCAAAATAATCCCTTACTTTAGGTTTTGCATCTCCCGTTGCCCTACTTGTATACCCATAAAAACCACCTATAATAGAGAACACAGGAAATAATATACGCTCAACCCCATGATCATCGGGGTCTACACACAAACCCAACTGATCTACTACCCAATCTTGTATCCCTCTCTCTACTAAGTAGGGATGCCCTTTTGCCGATTCATATAAATCCAAATAATCTTCAGATATAGGTTCCCCTAGTTTTTTATATTTACTATTATACGTAGTCCTTTTGTCCCAGATAGGTAAAGTAGCATTAAGATCTTCATCTCTGTCTATACTGCTTATCTCTTCACTATAGTCTTCCCCTGTGTATTCCCCCAAATCTTCCAATAATGTCTTTAACACCCCCTTAGCCTTACAGGTGAAACAATGGAACACAGAACTGTCGTGAGGGTTGACCTTAATACCAAAACTAGCATTATTATCAGTACCCCCTTCGTGCAGGTATGCAGAGAGGGGGCAGTTAGTCATTACCCACTCCCCCTCATCTTTCACCATGCTTTGGCATAAGGTACCATGAATGAATTCATGTATGCCTTCCCTGTCCACCTCGTACTCCTATCTATCTCGCCGGGCTATAGCTTTATCGAATATCTTTTTACCGTCTGGGATAGCACTCTCTAATGAAGACAACACCTCTGGTGTGATTGTGCCAAACACTGCATAGTTGCCTGTTGTTGTGCGCTGTGCATTCTCTAGAATAAATTTTATCGCCTCTACCCTTACCCTTTTAACTTCTATTTCATTCATTTTGTTCCCCCCTCTATTACTAAGGATTGAGTATACTTGATTAATAGGTAAGTTGCAAATACTCAGGTTGCTTTACCCTGCCATTATTGCGTGGTATTTTCTGCTTAGGCAGCTTAAATAGCCTATTGCCCTCTTCGTCCTTATTTATTTTACTAAATTTATATTTCTTATCAAGAGATAGCCCCTCCATTTCAAATGTTTCCCCGGCATTCCACCCAAAACTCACATCAGCAATTATTGGAACTTTTAAATCTAGATCAAACCATTTTTTAAGAGGATTTGTTTCCATGTAGTGCTTTAATGTCTTAGCCCCCCACTCTACATACTCCTCTTTAACAAGCACATAAATAGCATCATGTACAAACCCTGTAGGGGCCATAAACTTCTCATCTATTTCTTGATCTATACGTGATATGGCCATAACACCCAGACTAGAAGCAAACTCCTGGATGGTAGCATTTATGGCCTGCCTCAGAGCGTCAGCTACGACACCCTTATCTTGTGAGTAAACCATAGGTAGATGGCGTATACGCCCATCATAAGACCTCACATAGCCGTGTTTTAGTGCAAACTCTTTAACTGCATCATGCCAATTAGGTAATGTATAAAACTTATTAAAAAAAGTATTTCTAATATTCTGTGCTTCTCTTGGAGTGAACTCTACACCATATTGTGTTTTTGCGTATATAATAAAATTTCTCCACCACATACCAAAAACAAAACCAAAGTTTACAGCTTTAGCCTTAAACCTGCTTAAGGCCTGTTCCTCCTTCGGCAATTCTCTAAACTGCTCCAGTGACAAGCCTGTAACCTCAAGTGCAGTAGTTATATGTATATCCCCATTACTATTATAGATGTCTATCATAGTCGGGTCGTTAGCTGTGTGCGCTATTATCCTTAACTCCGCCTGACTTAGATCTGCCTCTAGAATTATATACCCTTTGGGTGCTTTAAATATTTTCCTATACGCTTTTGCATGTGATCCTCTCTTTGGGAAATTCTGCCCATTTGGTGAATATGAATTTACCCTGCCGGTTACCGCCGTCCACAACCCATATGTAGGGTTTATCTTTCCCTCTACTATATAATTCTCCCTAAATCTACGGACATTAGTTCCGAGCAATCTATCTACCTTCATCCATTCTGCAAGATCAATACAAAATTCACCTGCCCTTTTATGGTCAAAAAAGAAAGGTAAATGATCCTTTGATGAGGTTGAGGGTACCTGAAACTTAGACTCCAACTCCTTAGTAGTTTCTGTAAACACTAAGGGTTTTAGTCTAAAACCTTTTTTATGATCAAATAATATATCTAATAAAAATGCTTTCCTGCTAAATTTTAGCCCGGCCTCTACATGCTTCCTTTTAATAGGCCGTGGCACCCTTTCCATTAAACTAACCCTAAGCCCCTCCACATACTCTGCTAACACTTCCTCGAAATCATCTAGTGCCTTTTCATCAATAAGCATACCTCTATGGTCTATCCGCATAAAAGCATTAATGCCGGGCATTGATACCCTACGATAGTGGTTGTATAGCTTAGAATCAGCATCCACTATATTTATTAGCTCAAAAAATAAACGTAGTGTTGCATCTGTGTCACCTACACCGTAGCTGACTATTCTATGTAAAGGTACTAAATCCATCCTACTTTTATCAAACTCTGCATTAAAGCGATCTGCATATCCCCCCATTTCAGGTACGTACATCTTAGTAAGATTATCTAAATTCTTCTGTTGCAAATTCTCATCAACAAGAGCCGCCAACATGATAGTGTCGTGATCTAATCTGTATCTAAATTTAAGAAAATGATATACCCACACCATATCGTATTTGCCATTTTGCCCAATAACACTTGTCTTTGGGTTCTGCAATAACTGTTTAAGTTGCCTTTTTAATCTTTTCTTCGCCCTTATTCCTGCGGGGGCATCGGGATGATCCCACGATAGTAGGTATCCGCTGCCCACCTCTACAGTAAACTGCATTGTCATTATCTTGCCTTTCTTAACCCTCCAATCAGTCCCCACCGTCTCAAGATCAAAAGCTAAATACTCAGGCTGCATATCAATTAAAAACTGTAGGTCTGTTATTACCTTATAATCGCCCAGCGCATCTTCCCCGGCTTTATCTAAATCATAATCATACTCAACTATACGCTGTAATGTTTTGCAGTCACTTGCAAACAGTGGCTCATTCTGTGGGTATCTGACAGCAAGTATCGGGTCTAGTATTGGGCATACATAGGCATTATGCTCCTCATTGAAGACGGCTACCCCCCGCACTTTGCTAATTTTACACCTACGGCCCTGTACTGCACTTGCCGCATCTGCCCCTAGTGGTATGATTACTTCTGGCTTAAGTCTCTGTATCGTGTCTGTGAGGTGGTTTCTACAAGCGTTTTCTATAGTCTTTCTATCTTTAGCCCTCCACTTCTTAGGGTCATACCCACACCGCACTGTATTTGAGAAAACAAAATCTTTCCTGTTGAACCCACACCCCCTCATATACTTAGCAAGCATTTCATTTGCCGCAGGGGTTATATTTTCTTTACGCAAAGACATACTGTGCGACACACCCTTGCTAACTATAAGAAATCTCGCCCCTTTACTACCTGTTGGGGTAACTGGGTTATACCTCAACAAGCAGGCATCGCATGGATTACTCATTCCATGTGGCTCATGTCTGGTGCGGGTGCCTCACGTCTAGCCCCTGTGGCTTCTTCTAAAGGTACCTCTGAAAAATTAGTGGGGGCAAAACTAAAATTAATACCAAACTCACCACCTTCCCCATCTCTCCCTTTCATAAACTCTATATGCCTGAAAGGGTAGGTCTTTACTGTTTTTACTACTGTTATTTCACCCCCATATTCTTTTTTTATATTTTTATAAATGGACTTGCCCATCTTTATACCAATAACGATAGAGGCATGTGTGCCTATTGTGTCTGTATACCCTATGTTTTCTAATGACCCCTCAGCCCCGCCCTTACCTGCCGCCCTGCCAAATTGTGTGGTGGCGATAATGGGTCTGTCTCGCATTAAAGTTATACGTTTTAATTCGTCTGTGACATAAGCCGAGGCCTCAAATCTACCCATACCTCTTCTGCCACTGCTCGGTCTCATAAGATACATGCCATCAATGAATATAACATCAGGGCCCAGCTCCTGAACCAGCATGTCTACATCCTCTACTTTTTTATTGAAATTGCCTGCAAATAAATGGAAGTTATTAGCTGAGGCATAATGATCTACAGCATCCGCTAGTGCTTTACGCCCCCAATAAGATAATTTACCTTTACGTACTAACCGTGGATCAAGGTTTGCCTGGTGACATGCTACACGTGCTGCAAGCTGCTTTAATGTCATCTCCATAGAAACTATAAGTACCGACTTCCCCTCTCTATGGGCGGCCCTTGCTGCATGTAATAGAAGCATCGTCTTACCCGTAGCAGGCCTCCCCGGCCATACAATCAAATCCCCGTTCTGATATCCATGAGTCTGTTCATCTATGTAATCAAACCCAGTAGGTATACCTGCCATGCCAGGTAGACTGTGCACATAGTCATACTCTTCTAAGACACTACTGGATAAATCCCCCAGGGTAAGTAACTCTTTTGTATCTGATGAGTAGGGTACACAAGACTGATATATAGACTGTGCTTCATCCCGTATAGCGTCAATATCTGATTCTGAAATTGCATCTCGTAGTGGCCTAAACTTAGCCCTTACTTCGTTATATACATGTCTGTTATGGACTTTCTGTAAATAGAAATCAACAGACTCTGGCGTATTAGGAAACCTAACCTTTGTCTCTTCTTCTACCGTAACTATCTCTGGCAATTCCCCGTACTTACGAAAATGCCCCCTGGAGTATTCGTATGCATGAACCTCCTCCTCATCAACAAAAAACGCAGACTCAAGCATACGAAAAGTCATAGTGCTGCCGTTCTCTAGAATAGAGGCGATAAGCTTCAGCCCATCAGACACGGCTAATCGCCAGACCGGGTAATAACTAAATAATCACTATAATATCCAAAGAAGGCCTCATTAAAGAATTCATCAATATCAACTTTATTGCCAATACTGGCATACAAAATAAACCCTACCCCATATCTCCCAGTTACATAAGCCATCCACCGCAACACAGATATGGCCTCTATACCTAGATATTTATCCCTATAAGTTTTTGTAAAAAAATCAGGTATAGTAATAAAATCGACATTAATATCTATGTCGTATCTTCTCTTATTCCCCATCTTTAATAGATCCACCATCATTACTTCCTTAACGGGCATATTTAACACATAGCATTCTTTATGGAATATTTCATAGAGTATCCGGGATCTAATTATCTCAGCCTCTCCCCCCTTATTACCCGGCACAAATAGATGCCATACTCTATGATCTTCGCACGTTTTTTCCTGATTAAGTCTAGCACCCAGCTTAGTCTCGCCCTCAGATAGATATGTTTTGTTTAGTACCTGAAATGATATGCCGTGATTCAGCATATCCTGCTCACGCTCAGTTAATTGGTTTTTCATTACCGCCCCTAATTAACTCTATTTTGTAGAAAATCCCTATGCTCAGGTAAATCCATTGACATTAACTCGCTATCAGAAAGCTGTGGCAAGGAGTTGTAGTATTTTTTCTTAGTCTCCTTTATTTTACTCAACTTAGATGAAAGAGTATTGTTTTTTGTTTCAATATTTTTTACTTTTATTTTTTCTTTTTGTAATTTACTTTCTAATTCTTTAATCTTACTAGTCATACTACCCATTATTTTTTTATTTATTGTAATATTTTTATTTCTCTTTTTCTGCGTTGCCTGATTACATGCATTTATTTTTAGTTGCTCCTGCTGCGACTCAATAACCTGCGGGTAAAAAGAACGAACAAATTGTAGACTCGGTACTGAAGGCGCTCCACCACCAAAACTACTACTGCTTACCCAGGTAAAATGCGGGACTAATAAATCCCAGTGGCTAACAGCTTCGTATAATACCTCTTTCCATGAACTATCTTTAAAAATTTGTTTAGTCCTGTGAACAAATAAAATTAATTCTTTTTTCGTAGGATTAATGACGATTGCATCTTTATGATTTGCCTTGTAGGACGAAATAGCATCTGCCCAAATTATACTTACATTTTTAATTGTAGGTACTACTATCTTTTCTATAATTTCTTTATGTTTTTCCCTGTGTTTTTGTTTTGCTTTTTCCCCTACTGAAATAGAATTAGTGCGAAGCGAAGTCTTCGCTTTGTTTATTGTTTTTAATGATTCTGTTCCTTTTACTTCTGTTCCTTTATTACCTACTGCTATGTTGCCACCCAGGGTGGTAAAATTTACCCCCCTCAATTTTCTCTGTTTTTTGGGTATTTTAAGCATTTTTTTCATCTCCTTTACGATTAGTTTTTTTAACTTTACAAATATAATAGACACCTCACTATATCCCCTACCACTACCTATAATTACGTATTCAATACCCTTTTTTACAAGCCCTTTTCTAGCATTTCTTACAGACCTGTCACTAAGTCCTATAGGCCCAATAATTGCCGTACCTTCGTTAGATGCTATGCCCGATTTATAGACACTATAGGGGATGTTTTCTTTTGATTTAGAAAATCTAAAAGTTCTGTCTACGTCAAATAGTAGAAGCATGAACTCTGAGGGGGTAAGAACTTTGCGCAGGAACCGGTTAATGTGGAGAATAGACCAAATATACTCTTCTTTAGTTATCGCAATCACAGCTTTTCCTTGTAGTAATTGCTGCGTTTTACTGCGAATAGTGGTATTTATTGTAATTATTGTTGACAATTATATTACAATACAATAAAATTACACACTGCTTCGAGTGGATACGCAAGCAAGGTTTTAAGACCCTCTTTTATCGGAGGGTTTTTTATGCCCACTTATGGGGCAACGACAACCCAATATACGGGTTTACTATGTACGAGTCAAATGGATTACCCGTACTTGACAATAGGCCTTCTATACTATAGAATTATTAATTATTACAGTCTTCTACTCCCCTTGATTGCTGTAATAATGTACGCCTTATGAAGGCTATGGTTGATTATCTGTTTTATACTTTTCACGGATAACGCCTAATGAAGAGCCCCCCCCCATATCGGGGGTTTTTCTTTTTAAGGCTATTTTACTTTGACAGCATACTTTTCAGCTACACCTCTTGCTGCGGTATACCCCTCCTCAGATAAAGGACTACATCCTTGTTTTCTACATTCCTGTAACCACGCCACCTCAAACTTCCTGGCTAAATCGTACCCGCAGAAGCCTCCCACAGTTTTAACGAAAACAGACCCATGAGGGATGCCTATATCCCATCTCTGTGTATTACTGTTGTATTTGATTTCACTTGCACGAGTAACGTGCATTTTACCTAAAAAGGATAATGGAAACTCATCCATGTGCAATGCTTGAACCCTTCCATCTATAGACACATCTATCACCAATTCATTCATTTTATTCACCTTTAAAATGTCTGGTCTAACTATTACCGTATACAGTAGCGGCTAAATGTACCGAGCTACCACTAAGACCATACTTTATACTAAAAAGTCATTCTTCCTATTTGTGTGGAAGATACCGGAGAAGCATAATAGTCTGGCTTCTCTTTACGCTTTACTGCGCCACCCCCTAAAACTAGTTCAATTTGCTCTGTGGCCTTAGCACACGCCTTACCTTTAAAACCATCAACATCTATTTTAATGCCACCGGCAGGCGATATGTCTATGATTATAGTGCCTTTATTCATAGTACCCCCCTATGCGGATATTTGTAATTGTATGGTGCCGTCGTTTTTATTATGGCGAATTACCCTGTAACCTTGCTGTATAGCCTTACGGGTAGCCGCATGAATACTATACATCTGGTATAATTTGCCCATTCTACTTTGGTTTTTACTCACAGAAGAGTCTTTAACCCCTAATTGATTTTCTACACTATCCATATAGAAATCAGTACGGGCTTCCATGCCTGTACTATCTTTATTCTGGTATAGACCTACATCATACTGTGCATCATGCAGCTTAATAACAAAGGGTGCTTTACCCATACCTGTTTGATCCATACTATAGGCACGTGGTATTGCATTCTCTAGTAGCTCGCAATTAATCCCCATAGTTTTTAATTCTTTGACCGCAGATTTTAATGCACATATATCTGAAATCACAATAGACGAAATTGTACTAGTGTGTGACATTATCTTTTCTCCTTTTCTATTTGACCTACATTATACAGATAAATATATCTATATGCAAATCATAGTTAATACTAGGTTATACGTATTATTCTACGTTTTCCTTTTGGCATACGTATATTTTTAGTCTTTCCTTCGCCTGTAGGCACTAACACCATTTCAGGTCTTGGTACCCCCTCTTGCAGATTTCTAATTGTATACAGTTCATCTATTTCCTCTGCATCAAAAAACCTGGATAACATTCCCTTAGGGTAGTTAATATTAAAATCTAGTAGTTCTTGTGTTTCTAGAATATCCCCTCTCCCAATAAAAGCATTAATTTTTTTAAATCTAGCAACTTTATTTGGGCTAAACACTTTAACATCTATGGTTATCAGTGGGGCTTCTTTTCTTAATGATACCAACAATACCCCTTCTGCATATACCCTGCCTAATCTGGATACGGAAGAACTGACAGCAACTACTGTACCCTCCTTCACCTCCATACAACTGGAAAACCAACACCCATTAGTTTCTATATCCTTGTCTGAGGCACATATTTTAGTATAGCGGCCTACTATCTTTCCTGCCTTGCTAAGGAATACCCTGTCATACCCGCCATTGCACATCATTGCAAATAAATGAATTTTTGCACTGGTGCTCTGAAACGACTGCGAGCCGTACATTGTATTTACTATCATCTATATCACTTATTTTTCTTTATACGGGTATGCCTTTTATGGCCTATTTTAGTTACATTATCCGGGTCTGTGGTTTCTTCATAAATCTTTGATGCTGGGGTAGCATTCCCCTTTATCCAAACGGCCATTTCCTGTATTTCTTTACTATAGGTTTTTGATAAAGGAACCATATTCTGAAGAGCCTCATATACATACTTCATGCTAAATTTTTTACCGGCACTAAATGCGTCAATAAGCCCGTCCTTTACGGCAGATTCAATTTCGGCTGGTACATACCCTAAAGATATATCAACTACTTTGCTTTTATGTAGATCACTAAATTTATCTGGGTTATATCCTCTCTTGGCTAAATGAATATTAAGCACTTCAAGGCGCTCTCTGCCTGTAGGTAGGCCTGCACCGAAGATAGCATCGAATCGTCCACGACGTAGAAGCTCAGGGGGCAGCCCTTGTATATTATTAGCCGTTACAATTGTGAAAATTGGTGATTTATTATCTTGTAACCATGTGAGGAAATACCCTAATACTCTGCTCGATGTTCCAGAATCGCCGCCCCCCGAACCTATACCACCAAGTCCCTTGTCTATCTCATCGACCAGAATACAGCAAGGAGCCACAGCTTGGCACATTGCTAAAGCTGTTCTCATACGCTCTTCTGATTTTCCGATAAAACTGTTAAACATTCTGCCAAAATCTAATCGTATCAGAGGTACACCAAACTCCCTAGCTATTGATTTCGCTGCAAGGGACTTGCCTGAATTATGTACAATTAATCCGTTAGCTACAAAATTGTTACTAGGGCTTTTCATTTGTATATCGTAGGTATCTCTTTCGCCTATGTACTTTATTCTAATTATCTTCTGTAGTCGTGGAGCATTACGGTACCTGTTTATATTGCCGCCCTCAGACATGTGCCGCCTAGCATGTTCTTCTTTAGTAAGTGTCTCTAGGTTATCTATAGTATTATTAGATCTATCCTTATCTTTGTGATGTACTTCCATACTATTAGGCAAAAAATCCAATAAAGACACATCCTCTTCTAGTGCATAAAGAAAGTCCTCCAAAGGCATTTCGTTGTTATGTGCCTCTACTACTAATCTATGCAAAGGGTGGCTTGTATACTCTAGCCCATTTATACACCTAGTACGTGCGTTAGGGTGGTTACCCACATTATTCATCATACGCTGTGCAGGGGTTTTATTCCTCCCCCCCGAATTATCGTCAAGCAAAGAGCCCTTCTTATAGGCAAGGATACTTCTACTCACGGATAGATCACATAATCGCACATAACCGTATCTTGTACGGAACTTATGATCTTTTGTAACAGGCAAATATGCCCCATAATCGGTCTGCACCTCATATACTTTTTTCTTACCTGAATAAACAACCCCTTCTATCTCATTAAAGCCTATGTACCCTTCCCCCTCTATCAGACTGTGTGCCTTTGTCGCTTTAGTTAAGTCCCACTCTCTGTGTGTTTTATTTAGTAGTCCTAGCTCCACAGCCTTATCATGCATACCGTTAAACCTATAGTACAGCGTATCTAACCTCATCCCCCTGTAAGACCCTGATTTCTGCCTCCTGCATACGTTTATCATTGCCTCGCCCGCCAGACACCCAGGAATACCGACGAAAACTAAACCACGAGGAGGTTCAATACCAAAATCCCGCGCTTCATCGGAATAGCATTTAGCACGTTTGCTTACCCATTCTTTTAGGTTCTCCATACCACCTACATCTTTCATATCCTCTGGATGATAAATTTCTAGAATATCATTTTTATTAACGATATCTATCTTACCCTTATTGACCCCTTTAATTATATCTTCAGCAGAAATATGTTTTAAGGTAGTAGCCGCTTCGACAATCGCATGTGCTGCGTACATTTCAAAATTAGCTTTTGTCATGCCTGCGCCCACATGACATATATCATCATAGTCCTCTTCATCAAGTTCTATTGACCCTTCCCCGCCTTCCCAACCGACAACCCCCTCAACTATGTCATGCAAATACTCTACAAGCTCACTATGAGAAGGCGGATTAAAAGGCAGGGTTATTATTAGATCATTAATAGAATCAGGCATAGGTGTATCGGGGGTTATCAGCAGTATCCTTACTTTACTGCAAGGCAGGGCATCGTTATACCTTTCTAAAAAATGTATGAGTACGGGGTTATCCTCTAACCAATATTGCACATTTACAAAAGCTATATATAGATACTTTTCTCTATCTTTTTCAAGTTCCTTTATGATACTGGCTATTGCATTTCCTATATCTATATTTCTATCCCCTTCTACATTAATATCCTTCATCGTAGCTATAGTATATGCAGTAAACCCCTCTACCAGATCCCACTCTAGATAATCGTGCCCTTCTATTAATATAGTCTTACGTGTAGCTGCACATGCACGAACTATTTCCTGTGTTCTGACATGTATAATTGCAGCCCCCGCATTAGATAAAAGTCTAAGACGGCAGGCGAACTCATCCTCAGAGTGCCGACTAATATGTTCTGCACTTATTTTCATTAAGTTTTCCCCTTTATCAAATAAGCCAGTAGTATACTCTAGAAATTATCTATATGCAATTCATAGTTTATATATGGGCAAAAAAAAACCCGTAGCGGTGAGGCTACAGGGTTAAATACCCAAGAAGGATAAGGAGGTAACAAAATGAATCCATATATTAAAATACCTACTCTACTTTGTCAATATTTCTTTTTACGTAATTCTTTCAGGTTATCCCGTAGTATATCTAATTCATATTCTAACTCTTCTTTAGTTTGCCTTTCATACTTGCTGGGATTAGGTATCGTGCGTAAACCCCGTAATTCACTTCGTTTGTCTGTTATCTGCAATAGTATTAATGATTGATCACTAGTATTTTGATACCGTGCAAAATCCTCAGCAGATACTGTATTTGATTGTATCCATAATAGACCCCCTATCGCCCCTGCGGCCACAACTGAAAACTGCATAATAACCTCCAGTGATTTATTCAAGCAATGCCCCCTATACTTGCGCCCTCTGGTAATAGTATAGAAGTACCACACCAGCCTAGCCTCTTCCCACGAAAATATACCCGAGCATACCCCTTATTAACAAGAAGGTCTGCAAGGCTTTCTAAGTCCTTACCCCCGGTCTGTACCCATATTCGTATTAAAGGCCTGCCTCTAGCCCCTCTGGCGGGCTGTACGTCTACTAGAAGATGCTTCTGCCCCTCCAATAATTTAGTTACATAGCTAGTAGCCTCATCCGCCATTATAGCTTCTCTTGGGCATTTTGCTCTCCACCCCTTCTCCGGGGTATCTACCCCATATAATCTCATATTCTCAATGGCATATAACCCTGTAGTTTTAGAAGTTGAAGGCCATAGCCAGACCTTTAATGTTATAGAGTCTGCATCATAATTAGTTAAATATTCTGCATCATAATTACCAAAAGCATTCGCATCACTATTATTGAATAGGTATATTAATACTAATAGTATAGATACAGCCATCACACCACACTTAGTTAATCCCCCAGGGTTGCATTTGCTCATACTGCTTCTGCCCTCATTAAAATAACCTGTTTATCCCATTCTTTTTTAGACATCCATTCCCATTTAGCTTTAAGATTAAATACAACCCACTGAGCTAGCCTTAGCTCTAACCACCCCATTTCACCTGTGGCTATATTAGCTGCATGGAACATATGGTCGGCTTCCTTTTTAGTCCAATATCGCCCACTAAGCATGTCATACATACATCTAAAAGGGATACCTTTGGAGTGAGCCAATAGCTTATAGATCATATCATGGGGCACTGCACCGTTGCTGATAGGGCCTGTATTATCAATAAGGTAGTCGGGTACTATAGGAGGTATAGAAGCATGATCTGTAAGAAACTCCTTCCATACAGTTACAGTAATACCCTTCGCTGCCCAATAAAACCAAAACTCCTCAGCTACTCTCCAATCCGTTTTGTCAAATTGTTGTAGAGTTACTCTACCTCTGGGGAATGCTTCTTCATACGTCATGGTATAGATAGATTTTGTTAATACAATGCAGGCTCCTGTACCTATTACTTATTATCTTTGTTAGCATAATAAAACCCCAGATGATACCGCCTAAAGGTAACCACACATACTATAACGCTAGACAACTGTGATAGTGCAAACAGCCAGTGTCTTGTAAAAATACCAGATAAAAACCCACCCCACTCTTGTGACATTACAAACGCATAACAGGTGGGGTGTGTTTTACGTGGTACACATAAAAGTAATGGTATTACCCTCATTTAAGCAGTCGTGCACTATTATTAGACCCATCATTTTTATCATCTATGATGGCTCCTGATGGGCTTCCACTACCATCAAGATTTGAGCTACCGCGTATGGGTGTGGTTAGGTTTTTATCTATTCGTTTAGCTGTTTGCGCCTGATCTGTTGCAGACTGCCCACTGCCTATAGTTATAGATTGCCCGCCTATACCACCTGTACCTCCACTACTTTCGCCACCTATTGAAGGGTCATCAGACTTGGTAACATTTATATCTCCCGTAGATATAGTGTCGCCCTGCCCAGCAAGAGCTGTATTCATAATACCCATAGCTGTGGTTAGCACCGTGGCAACCGGTATGGCGATAGCTGTAGTAATCCCTACCTTACCCCATTGTTTAGCCTGCACTTTTTCTTTCTCCATGTAAGATTCTACGGCCATTACTACAGCCCTCTCACATGTAATTTCTTCCCTACCAAGTGCCTTTGCCAGTATTTCTGTTTGCCTGGTGGAGTTCTGTAATATACCTAGCATAAAGTTTCTATCTATATACTTAGCCTGTGCATCTGCCTTAAGACCTAGAACCTCTTCGGGGGTTAAATATAGGACTGCCTGTTGTGGGGCCTGCTTACGCCCCTTTACTATTTTTCTACAAGCAGCAATAGCCGGAGCCATAGCTTGCATAACCATGGCATTTTCAGAGGTTTTTGTGTCGCCTTTTTCTATGAGGTTATTGTTGCTGTCAAATTTCTCATAGGTAGATTTACTGGATGTGTTGCAAGCCCCGAGAAGGATAGTAAAGAAAACAAGTATAATTGAGTAATACAATTTTCTAGCTACTGGTGAGGTGTATATTATCATTATTATTTCCTCTCAAGTATAGAGGTATTTGTGACAGTTCTAAGAAGCAAAACTACCGCAGTATATACCCCAATACCCGCCTGCCAGTAAGCTTTTGCTGTCTGTTCTGCCCAGGATTGAAAGTCAGCATCTACTGTACCAGAACTCATAAGAAGCATTATCAAAGTAGGCCAAACGGCCCAAATGATTGTTTTATATCCCTTAATTTTTTTTAGCATAATCGTAGTCCTCTATCAAGTCCCTCCAAGACACACCAAGATCCTGTGCATGAGGGTACTCTCTCTTTTTTATAGACCACGTGCCCGCCCACTCAAGACCTACATTTGCGCAAACATTGCCGTATACATACCATTCTACAGAATCCTCACTCCATTGCAACTTCCCATTAACGACAGGTACTGCATCGAAAGCAAAACGATAATTGTGCATAGATTGACCGGGGGCGGCATGTGTAATAATTCTCTTACCGTATTGCGGGCCTACATTTAATAAAAGATCACCCAGGTCTACCCTGCCATATTTCTCTGTTAGCTCTTTAGCTTTTTTTTCTATAGCAAGGATACCCCGGCCATTACGATATAACTTAGCCTGCTCCTCTATTGGGCGAAAAGTACAATAAATTAGTATTTCTACATCCTGATCCTTACACCCGTTAAGAACCTGCATAGCCTTAGAGGCTACACTAATAGATAAATCACGTAGCCTTCGGCTTGCCACTATGTACCCCTTTATTTTGCTGTATTTCTATTAATATGCCAGTAATAAGAAAAGACAGGAAGAAACTTACCACTACTATTTCTACCGAAATAGCAAAGTTTTTCATATCCATGGTTAGTACCATAAATAGATTAACCTGTGCTATAAAGGTAATAGTAGAGGCCACTATTATTTTGCCTAGCTTAAATGGGGATTGCATAAAGGTATACGCCATCATCCCCCATAGTATTATAGTAATAGATGTTATAAGAGTTTTAGCTAGTATGTTAGAGAAAGTGCCGCCTTCGCTAACTATATAAGAAGCACCTAATGATACTGCTAGAGCGACGATCACATAATCTGCTATAGGGCCATTTTTCATATAATTCTGTAATATTTTAATTATTTTATTTTCCATATTATTTACTTCCTTCTAATGAGTTAAGACGCTGTTCTATAAGAGCCCCTTTTGTTTCAAAGCTATCTAACCTATCATCCATTACATTTTCCAGATCATCCACTTTAATCCGAGTATACGCATCATCTCTGGCTATCTTTACTACAGATGTCTTAATACTTGCAATATCTGCTTTAAGGGGGGTAATAATAATATAGACATACATACCTATACCCATGGCTGCCAGAGCGGCCATAATATTCCAGCCTATCTTTATACCATCTGCCTGTACTGAAATATCTTTAGAAGTATTTGGTGACATAGTTGCCCATCTATAAAACATCCTCTACACGAAAGGTACCAATAGAAGAACTCCATTTTCCTGCGGGCATTTCTACATACCCCTGTAGCTTCCATGTACCTAGTTCAACTAAGAAACCCGCCTCTACCACATATTCTAGTTTACCATCCGTCCCATCTGTAGTTAAAACAACCGACTTCTCTATTTTTCCGCTGTCCGGTCTAAAAAACCGGATAGTCCGTATAGTAGAGGTACTTATATCCACTGGGGTCTTACCCCTCATCAAGGTTATTCTGAGTATAGTGCCTTCATCATTTAGCCGTACATCGTGGTCTTCACTACTCATGGTTATGCCTCCGTATTACCTGTGCTCATTAAATATTTTGTAATCGATTTCAATTAATTGATTCATCTGTAATGTAAAAGTTAAAGTTGTATATAGCGAAAGTGTAGAATCAAGTATTTCTACATCCAGTGAATTTACCCATCTAGGTATAGCATCTATACCGCTAATTGTATACGCGCCAGGTTCCGCCAGTAGGGTGTATACATTTCCATATACGAGGGCGACATTTTGCCCAGTGATAATGAAACTACCTGAATCCGCCGCAAGGAGAAAACCCCCTGTTGATAAAAGCGAAAGGGCCGCATCAGTACCTGTAAGACTATAATTACCGGGGGCTGCTTGTACGGCCCTATGCACTAATACCCCGGCATCCGTACCTGATAGGGTAAATACCCCCGAATCTGCTATTAGGGCGTAGGTGTGAGCTACTGAGGCGTCTTGCCCCACTAATGTATAGCTGCCCGATTCTGTTGTTAGATATCTATTAAATATTACTGATGCATTAATACCTGTAAGAGAAAAGGCCCCTGACTCGGCTAACAATATTTTATTATTACCGTATAGCAGAGTAGCGCCTTGCCCGGCGAGGGCAAAGCTTCCACTACCCGCTGCTAAAGTATGCTGTAATAAAAGAAGGGTATCTTGCCCAGATAGGCTAAATATTCCTGAATTGGCTGTAAGTGTATATGCTTTGGATAAAGTGGCACTCTGCCCCGATAGATTAAATGCCCCAGAACTTGCCGGTAGATAGCGATTATATGGTAGGGCAGCATCTGGGCCTGTAAGGGTAAAGCTACCAGTCCCCGCAACTAATGTTTTTAATGTGCCGTAGTTAAGTGCGGCTGCCTGCCCCGCTATAGAAAATGTACCCGAGTCGGCGGCCAGAGCATAGGTGTATGATATTGCTGCATCTGCGCCAGCTAGAGCATAAGCCCCGCTATATGCATATACAATCTTGTTACTTAGTAGAGTTGTGTCTGTCCCACTTAAGGAGAAACTGCCGGACTCGGCTGGGAGTGTTTTGATACTTCCGTAGGATAAGGCTGCCGCCTGTCCTGTTAAATTGAATGTACCGGAGTTTGCTGAGAGGTATTTATTATATGTTAGAGGGGCGGGGGTTCCTGATAGAGTAAAAGCACCTGAGTCCGCAATAACCTGATAGCTATATGTAAGATTCGCTACAGTTCCCGCAAGTATAAAAGAGCCGGAGTTTGCGGGTATATAATAGATTTTTATTAAAGTAGCGTCTGTGCCTGACAGGGTGAATACCCCTGACTCTGCCGCAATATAGTAATTATGTAATAATGATGTGGCAGTCCCGGATAGGGCAAATGAGCCAGAGTCGGCAGACACATAATAACTACGTGATAGTGCGGCAGTAGTCCCTGTTAAATTAAATACGCCTGAATCAGATACGAGGGTGTATATTGTGGCCGGTACATTGTAATTTAATACTGCACTAGTACCTGATAGATTAAATGTACCCGTATCTGCTACTAGTGTGTATGCCCCCGTTGCCGTCTTGGCACCGATAAAGCGTAAAAATGGAGATCTCATTGTGGTATTAAGAACTGATAAGGATCACGGCTTATTTCTGTGCCGTAATTTGTCCATACATTTCTATCCCATATAAACAGATAGCGGTTAATACTGCTCGCAAACAATGATGCGTTATTTCTGCAATTTATATATAGTGTGCTATTGGCATAGTTTGCTACCGGGACTAATGGTGAAGTTGCAGAAGCAGCGATGCTTTTACCGTCAACAATTAGCCCAAGACCGCTAAACTTATTAATAAAAGCAAAACAATAATCGTGATACCCAACAGAGGGTCGAGGGTATCCGGCTGAAGAAACCACCCCAGGGTTCATTGCTAATTGGAAAAGCCCGGTATAGGGCGCCCCTGAATTCGGGTCTATAAGTATGCCGTTACTAGCACCAAAATTTGGCGTGAATTCAGCGGCTAAATCATCTGTATTATTATAGGCAGATATATCCATTCCAATTGCAACAGTTATATCACGTGTATTCGACAGATCAATCTGCAAACTTGCTCCATCTGCTGTACCATCAAACGTATAATTATTGGTGCTTTTTGTTGGTGATCCGACTTTTGTCAACACCTGCCCCGTTACTAAATCGCGTATGTCCGGGTAGTATAAAATAGCTGCGCGCAACCCTCGCGCTAAAGGGTGGCTCCAGTCTATCTTTACCTGTCCAACCGGCTTCTTACCCGGAATCCGCAGATTCGGTTCAAGTAAATCAATATTGTCAACTATTACCTGGCCCATTAGACTGCGGTATTCCAGCCTCGTGACGCTACTGCAAGAGCTATTGTTAGAGTCGCCCCTGATTGGTTTACAAGATAATAAGTAGCATTAGGATCAGGGTTTACTACGCTATCAATGTAATAATACTGGGGGCCAGCTAGAGCGTTAAGAACAAAACTATCGACAAATTTATGTAGATAAGTTGCAGTTACTGCCGGGGCCTCGTTAGTCCCGTCCATTTTCGGTCTACGGTACAAATCTACTGTTTGGTACACTACAGGAGTACCGACAGATATATAAAGCCTAAAATCTAGTGACGGGTATTTGCGCTCATTAACGCTAAGTGCCGTTGCATTTATCGCAGTCCGTACTCCGGCTGATACGGCGGCATCGAGTGTGGATGCAGCGGCTTGTATCGTGTACCACGCGGTACTCGGTTGATTAATTGTTTCTCCGGCCATTAGCTTTGCCTCGATTTGTTTACATCATTATTGGTGATGATTGTATTAAGCCCAAATAGTACCTCAGCACGTGATGCAGGTTTCGGAAGGAGTGCTTTTATTGCCAGAAATGTAGGAGAGGTAGGAGAGAATAACTGTCTTAGTTTTACCCTGTACGACCGAATACTCTCGTCCGTAGGCCGGTTTATAAACATCTGTATCCACTGTTTGTTGTAAGCATTAAGACCTGCATAATCGGCTTGGGCAATGACATCTGCAACTTCAAGTATCGTCAGATCACGTATCTTTCTATTTATTGAC